>MDTE01096877.1_pt1 | contig 16623 bp, 15 predicted proteins | sample 811231 | NCBI WGS metagenome assembly MDTE01 (sample SAMN05326651, study PRJNA326480) | marine metagenome | isolation source: seawater | place: Indian Ocean: Red Sea | collected 2010
ACGGCTGCCAGGTGTTAAAAAAAGCAAACTTCCAATTTTTCTGTATCTCCACTCCATACCGACCGAGCACATCCGCTGCTAATTTACCAAGCGTTCTTACATTGTAGTCACAGTGCACAAACCGAGCGTACCCATCATTAAAATCTACAGGAGTTTCAGTCCGCACTAAATGATTCAGTACATACGCAGACTGTGCACCAGTCACACGACAAATGAGATTCTTCATCTCGTCATGGTAAACCCTAGAGACTTCTTCATTATCCCTAAAGTTCTTTACCATACTTACATTGCCATCCATCGTGAAACCCGATTTATCCAAATTAGCCCCACCTGAGGCCACACGATTTCTCACATCAGTAATCTCAACATCATGAAAGGAGGTAGCGGCCCTGCGGCTCTCTCGAGATCCTATCCGAGGAGCCTCTCCCCGCTCTTTCCATACTGGGTCAACGTACCGTACTTTAGCTACGATCCTATCTCTTCCGCGAGAACCCATTCTCTCTGACATTCCGCTCACACCTACTAAACCCCCGCTTCCTGTTCAGATTCTTGTAATTCCTTGAGGAGCTTTTTCCAAGAACGTGGAGGTAACAAACAAATGTTATCATCTCTAACAAAGGCGCACTTTTTCCTCGTAGAATTGTTACGACAGGTGTTAGGATTGGAGTGCCGGCAACCCAGCGTTTGCTCCTCGGTATCGTGTTCGGTTAGCGGTCTTCTTTGATCAACTTTCACTATTTATCTTCCACTTTTTACACTGCTCAGTGAGTATAGCAGAAAATCAATGTTACTGTAATTCAATCGTAGCATGATTAACTCCTGTTTCCTCACCTCAATTGCCGATTTTCCGAGTTGGAATATGCCAGCCAAACTGGCCACCTTCAACAAAAGCTATGGCAATATATAGCTCTATTTGTACGGGTTGTAACCACCCTTTTCCGCCACTTAGAAACTAATAGCCGTTTCCGAACCTATATGTTTTGAACAATTTCCCCGGAAGAAGGGTTCCTGACTACTTCTTCCACTACTACTGACCTAGCTGTTTCCTAATATCTTGAACTCTCCGATCCGCTTCCATGTGGCTCAACGCTTCACAACGTAGCTTTGGTCCTGAGTTAACCCATGACCCCCCGTCCGCCGCTCGCAACGCATAAGTGCTCGTCCAAGCAAACCTATTAAGGGTGTGCCGCCGTATTGTAGCTGGGGACTCCGCTACTCCAGTCCGCTCCTCGATTGGCACATAGGCATTCTCAAGCCATATATAATGCCGTCCTGTTTCTTTGTACTCCGGTAACACGCTAGATTGTTTGAAACCTCCGGGCCCACCGATGTAAACCTCGAGGGCCTCATCATGGAACTTGAACAACACCCCCCGAACTGCTTGGCCCGAAGAAACCGCCGGAATATTATCGAGGTTCTCCTCCCCATCGACGCATACAATTGCCTTGCCCCTTAACGCAAAACGCTCCTGCGCCTCCGCCCCAAGGCCTCCCCATAACAAGAGTAGGGCAAGCGCAGTGAGAATTCCCTTGTTTATCATTTGCCACCTTTTCAAAACTGCAAACAGAGGCTATGCCCCAGGAAACAATCCTCAAGCAACTTCTCCCAACTTAATCTATGGATCTAAGAAATGTCCAGAAGAGAAATTAGCAACCCCAAGATTCTCACAAAATAAATTCCCAAATGAAGGGGTTTCCAGTTCTGTTGTTGGCCCCTCTCAGGTTCCATAAACATCTAATGCCATCTAAACCCCGAATCCCAGCCAAGGAAAAATGTTCAGACCTCTTTGGGAAAAGAAATTCAACCCGAACTATTGGGCAGGTGGCCGATTTGCTCTACAACCCGAGTATCCACCTCCAGGCCCAACCCATTATCCCTATCAAGAAACAAATTAGTGCAAACCACAAATAAGTGTTTCCAAAGAACTTCGCCATATACAACCCTTCAGGATCGTCTTGCCCGTTCTGCGATTCACAAGTTGGAAAGCACAAAACGGGACTAAAAGTGTCAAACTTTTCTATAAAAAGTGTCAAACTTTTACCCTGCCCCATTTGGACATCTCGTAAGTAACTGTTATTTATCGGAAAAATGGTGCCCAGGGGGTGAATTGAACACCCGACACGCGGATTTTCAGTCCGCTGCTCTACCAACTGAGCTACCTGGGCAACTCCGATCAAGCCTTATAATCAATGGTTAAAGCGCTGTCTAGGTAGACATAACCAACACTACCCAATTTGGGCGGTTAAACCGCCATCAATAACCAACTGAATTCCATTAATATATTTAGCTTCGTCAGACGCTAAAAATAGCGCCCCATACGCCACATCCCATGCATCACCCATACGCCCACTCGGACACATCTGATGCCGTTTTTCTAACATTTTTTGGGAATCACCATAATGGCTTGGTAAATCCGCCCTGATCATGGGAGTATCCATAAGACCCGGTAGTATCGCATTGCATCGTATCCCCTGCCTCGCGTGCTCTACTGCTATGCTCTGGGTCAGTTGCACAATAGCCGCCTTACTAGCGCCATACGCGACATACGGGATACCAGTGTATCGAACGGCGGCTATACTTGAGACATTTATTATTGCACCCCTGCCCAAACCAATCATTACCGGCAATACCTCCTTGGTCGTGAGATACATACTCTTGGTATTTACTGCAAAGACATGATCCCAGTCCTTTTCCTCCAGTTCAGTGGGACCGCCAAGCCTACCAATGGTTCCCACATTATTATGAAGGACATCGATACGACCATACTTTTGAACCGCAGTCTCTACTAGGTTCTGCACCGCCTTCCCAACCGTTACATCCACCTTAAGGGCTATGCACTCACCACCCTCTTTCACAATTAGATCCCGGGTCTCCTCAGCCGCCTCCTTACGAATATCGGATGCGATAACTTTAGCACCCTCCCTAGCAAATAATACAGCAGCAGCTTTGCCGTTGCCCCATCCAGGCCCAATCGAACCCGCCCCAGTAACTACCACAACTCTTCCTTCCAATCTGCCCGGCAAATGAACCTCCAATTATCACAAACTCTTGAGCTTCCCGTTACTTAAACATAACATGGACGATCAATTATGGAGAAACAAGAAAATGGAATGGAGTCCAACTCAGATAAAGAGTTTTGAACAGGATGGATATTTGTTCATTCCCGATCTTTTTACTGAAGACGAAATCGAAACATTACGGTCCGATTTGCCTCGGATCTTCTCCCTTGATAGAGATGAAATCGAACGGGATGCTGATACCAATGAAGCTAGGTTAGCTCTCGCCATACACAAATACAGTGAGATTTTTGCCACCATGTTACGGCACCCACGTCTACTCAACCCTGCACAGAAAATTCTTGGAGGAGAAGTTTACTGTCACCAATACAAAGTAGTAACGAAAGAACCTTTTGGCCAACTAACCTTTCCGTGGCATCAAGACTTTGCATCTTGGAGCGCCCATGATGGAATGCCTAAGCCACTAGCTATGAATTTTGCAGTATTTCTTGACGATGTAACGGAGTTTAATGGTCCAATCACGTTCATTCCCGGCTCCCATCGCCAGGGGAAACTGAGCTCACAAGCAGAGGCCCTTCCGGGAATTACCCCTCTATATACGATGGGAAGCGACTTAGTCTCCCAGCTTATATCAGAAAACGGGATTGTTGCACCAAAAGGCAAGGCGGGCTCAGCCTTATTTTTCCATTCTTGTCTCGCGCACACTTCGTCTCCGAATATTTCACCTTGGCCAAGAAATATAGTTTACCTAACATGTAATCGGACAGATAATTTTATACGGAAACCTACTCGTCCATATTATTATGCGGACACTGATTTCTCACCACTCTCAGCTCTATCGGACGATTGCTTAAACACTATAACAAACTCAACAAAAACCTATGCACAAAATTAACCCCTAGATATTTAGTAATTTCGTGGACCTTAAATATGGAACGACTATCACCACTCACTGATGACCAAATGAACGAGCGACAGCAGGCCATTTTGGAGGATATTCGCTCGGGCCCGCGGGGACCTTCTGCCCATGGCCCGTTTCTGGCCTGGCTACAAAGCCCAGACCTTGCAGACCGCGCCCAAAAACTTGGTGAATATTTACGTTTTGAAGCTAAAATGGAAAAACGCCTAGCGGAATTAGCAATTCTCACCGTAGCACGAAAATGGACTGCCCAATTTGAATGGTATGCCCATAAAAAATTTGCAATAGCGGCAGGGCTATCTGAGGACGTGATAGATTCTATAGAACAACGAGAGCCGCCACACTTTGTTAATGAGGACGAAAAAGCCATATACAACTTTTCCATAGAACTGCAAGAGAGCCACTCAGTTGATGATGTAACTTTTGATGAAGCGATTCGCCATATTGGCCGTACTGGAGTTACTGACCTAGTAGGCCTATTGGGCTATTACACCCTTGTATCCATGACCTTGAATGTGTACCAAATTCCATTACCAAATTCCGAGACCCCTCCGCTTGACCCGTAAGTCACTAGTACAAAAGCAGATATTTGAGAAACCCCACTTATACAGGAGCATAGTATGAACATTGACAGCCTGAACGATATAGCTTCGGCAATAGTCTCTCCGGGAAAGGGCATTCTAGCTGCAGATGAGAGTAGCCCTACTATAAAAAAACGCTTTGATAGCATTGGGGTTGAGTCAACAGAGGAGAATCGGAAAAATTACAGAAATATGCTTTTCACTACTGAAGGCGTGAATAAGTATATCAGTGGCGTAATCCTATTTGATGAAACTATCCGCCAACAATCGCCAAATGGTGTACCGATGGTGGAAGTATTAAACGAAGCGGGAATGATCCCTGGAATCAAAGTGGATAAGGGGGCCAAGGCTCTCGCAAATACTTCTTCGGAAACAGTCACGGAAGGACTGGACGGACTAAGAGAACGCTGCCAAGAGTATGTGTCATTGGGTGCTAAGTTTGCTAAGTGGCGAGCCGTGATAAAAATTGGATCCAACACTCCTTCTGATTTATGTTTAGCAACAAATGTCCACGCTTTAGCTCGTTACGCGGCGTTGTGTCAGGAGACAGGTTTAGTACCAATCGTTGAACCAGAGGTTTTAATGGATGGACCACATGATATCGATCAATGTGAATCAATAACGGAAAATACTCTCAAAGCTTTATACCATGAGCTTCACCGACAACGTGTTGTTTTAGAAGGAACTCTACTAAAGCCTAACATGGTAATCTCGGGCTCCGAATGCCCACAGCAAGCCAACGTAGAGGAAGTTGCACAGAGAACGGTGGCCTGCCTAAAACGTTCTGTTCCAGCCGCTGTACCAGGAATCGTCTTCTTATCAGGGGGACAATCGGACGACGTAGCAACGTTGCACCTCAATTCGATGAATGCAAATACCAATGACCTCCCCTGGAAGTTATCATTTTCTTATGGCCGCGCTCTCCAAGCGGCTCCACTAAAGGCATGGGCAGGAAGCAATATTGACAAAGGAAAAGAGGCTTTCATGATGCGCGCAAAGGCTAACGGGGAAGCATGTCTCGGCAAGTTTAAGTGAACTGCTTAAAACTGATATAATAAAGAGATTATAATCTTTTGATCAAAATCTCTATCCCTAGTAATAGGTGCACTCATCCCAATTCCCACCTCCAAAGGAACTCCTTTTATTGGTGAACCAATGAACCCCCAAGAGGCGTTGATCACACTTTCGTTATCATCGCCAATGACAACCAGCTCACCATCTAACTCAAAAATACCCCTCAATCGAGGTTGAAGCCAATAAGCCATTGCAAGGTTATATTCCAAACCAAGATCCTTTTCCGCCTCTGTTAGGGCATCTTCATTGAAGGGAAACTCTAATCCGAAAAACCCAATGTATTCGAAGGGCCCATCGATAAAGCCACCATCTAAAAATGGTTTTACAATTATTTCACTGTTACTACCTATATCCTTCCCATCATCCCCAGTCGGCAACTCCAACTCTAGCCCTCCACCTAACAGGGAAGTAGTACTTACCCCTCTAGCGAGCTTCAAAGCAATTTCGGCTACGTCCAGGTTATCTTGAGAACCACTTCCATCTGATGGATCACGGAACTTGTAAGGTATGTCAACTTCAATGCTAACCCCAGGCATGATAGCAAACTCGCCCTCTGGATTAATTTCCAGCTCATCAGCACTGCTTGTCTCTGTTACTATGTATTCGAACCGAAACTCGGTATCTGGTGTCGGCGACTCGGCAACTAGTGGATGCGCAAGATCCGGGATGCCATCATCATCTGCCCAGCCAACCTTACTAGCTAAAGCGCACATAGCCACTACACATAGCAATAGAACCGGGATAACTCTATCTGCCATGCTTTTACTACCGCTTATGTTCTTAAATATTGTACCGATACTGTCCAACATGCCCTTCTCCCTCAATACACTTTAACCACGCACTTGGTAGCTCCCACAACATCACTTCCGGTCTTCTTCTGGCCAAAACATCACAAAGCCGTCACGGTTCGGCATTCTTACCATAGGCAAAGTAACAGCATTCATTACATCTACCTCGCCAATAATACCATTCTGAGCCAAAATATAAGCTGTAACCGCATATACCTCCGAATTACTCAGAGAAGCCGGTGCGTCATAGGGCATAGCTCTCCGTATATAGTCAAAAATAGTCGTCGCGTAAGGCCAGTAACTCCCCACAGTTTTCAACGGCTCATCGGTGGCAAGAGATCCAATTCCTCCAACAAGAGGGTCAGCCAATCCCAAACCCCCAGCCCCTCTTTGCCCATGGCAGTGCAGGCATCGATCCGTGAAAACTGTGAACCCCAACCGAGAATCGCCTTCACCATTGGGTAAACCGCTCCCCTCTGGACCAATGCTTATATCCCAGCCAGAAAGCGCCCCAGGTTCAACTGGAACCCCCAGTTTGGGCCCCTGTAATTCTCCCCCTAATGCAAAACCTGAGAATGCAAACCCTGCAAAGAATACAAGCACCCGAAACGTCTTATATAAAAACATTAGTTACCTCTCCGTTTCGAGCAATGCTCCAGGTTTGAATAGCATTACAATGATAAAGCTGGCCTTCCGCATACTGTGCAGACCATACATCTCTTCGAAGTTGCGTATTACCTGCCTCATCAGTAGCACGGCTTTGCAATAATGTTGGCAAGCCATCCCACTTCCATGGAAGGCGAAAACGCGTCAGCGCCATTGATAAAGGCTCCCCATCCAGGGCCGCAACAGCCCAAGTTGCCCCTCCATCCGCAGAAACTTCAACTTTTACTATTTTACCGCTTCCAGACCATGCTAAGCCGGATATCTCGTAAAACCCTGGACCATCCATTACTAGACCACCCGCTGGCCTAGTAATGGTAGACTTAACGCCCATCGTGTAAGTGAACTGACGAGCCACACCATCAGGCATTAAATCAGAATATTTAGATGTCTCATCCTTAGTGTAGGTGGGGCCGCTGGTCACCTTGATTCGCCTTAGCCATTTGACCGACATATTTCCCTCAAAACCAGGAAGCAACAACCTCATTGGATAGCCCTGTTCAGGCCTCAACATTTCTCCATTTTGGTAAATCGCTATTATGGCATCATCCATTGCCTTTCGCAGAGGAATGCTGCGGCTCATCCCAGCTGAATCTGCTCCCTCCGCCAATATCCATTTCCCCTCTGGAAGTAGTCCCGCCTCATCCAATAAAAGGTTTAAGGGAATGCCAGTCCACTCAGCACCCGACACGAGTCCGTGAATCATACCTACCGAAACTTGGGTGGCCTCGGGAAACAAATTACTGTTAAAGAAACTATTTCCCGCGCACTCTATAAAATAGTTTCTTGAAATCATTGGATAGCGACTAAGGCTAGCCATCGAAAACTTGAGCGAACGCTGAACCAGCCCGTGAATAAGAAATTCGTGCTCATCTGGGTTAATCGTGGGGCGCCCATTATGGCTACGCTCAAAATGTAACCCATTGGGGGTAATAGTACCTTCTAGTGACTGCAACGGTGTCATAGCCACCCCGGCACCTGGCGCAAGGTCTCCGTAGGGCTGCAAGATTTTTCGCTGGACAGAACTTTCAGCCCCTGCCGGCTTCCCATAGCCCCTGAAACTCGCGCCGGGGATCTTCATAGAATCCGGTAAAAAGGCTCCGATAGATTGGGCGCCCGATTGTGAATCAAATACGGGAGCCTCATAATTTATAGCCTCCTCCGTCGAAGTATCATCCGCCCTTCCCGCCTTCGCAAAAACAGCAATTGATCCTGCTAACAACCCACCTTGCACAAATAAACGCCGATCCAACAAGCCATTCTTAGCTGCCAAATCAGCCTCTAACTCAGTTCTCATCAGATCTTTGCCTGCCTTACCTTTACTCTTCATTCAGAGCCCCCTATGACTAATATATGCAATAACCCGTAATACACTCTTGTTCGACGCCTACGATACCACCAGCTTCTCCCGCCTTTCACGCCTCTGTATTAATGGTGGACAGACCATGTCATCGTAATAAGCAGTTTGGCACTTTAGACATTGATAACACTCGCTTATATTTATCTCTCCATCTAGCTGAATAGCCTGAACAGGACATAAGTCTCTACAAATATTGCAACTACTTCCACATTCAGGGCGCCGTTTTAACCATTCCAGCACCCGAATCCTTCCGGCTATTGCCAACCCTGCTCCCAGCGGGCAGAGATACCTACAAAACGGCCTCTCGACAAATAAGCTAATGCCCAGGAGCAATAGGGCAAACAAGGTGTACGGCCAAGAGCGGATAAAGTGGGTCATTATGACCGTATTGAACGGCTCCACCTCTATGGCTTTCGACAGGTAAACCGGACTAAAAAATGTCAAAGACACTAGACCTATAAGTACAAAATATTTCAGTGCCCATAGTCGCCTATTTACCACAGAAGAAATATTCAACTGCTTGATACTTAACCAACGCGACAATTGACTCACGACATCTTGCAGAGCACCAAAAGGGCACAACCAACCACAAAAAACACCTCTGCCAAGGAGCAACGTAACTATCAGAGTAAAGCCCATAATTATCACAATTAGCGGGTCAAGGAGCAGAGATTCTAGGGACCACTGCAGTTTCGGAGCTCGCATTAATGATAGAAGATGCATTACCGACAACTGAGCCCCTGTATACCACCCCACCCAAATTAGAGTGAAAACCATGAACCCATTTTTAATAATTCTTAACGTTTTTGGTGTTCGTACTATTGTCCCCTGGAGCACCAGAATTGTGCATAGAATTAAGAAAGCGAGGAACATAATTGCAAGTGCAGAACTCGCCTCAAGCCAAACACTTACCCAAAGAGGCGTTACTTTTTCTCTCTTTCTTTGTTCCACAGCAACCTGATGTGGAATAGGTTCTATTACTATTTCCTGTGGCGGAGAATAAGGTAGGCTCCACGTATTACCATAACTCTCATCACCAATAGACTTTATTTGAATTGCCCAAGGGCGCGTCGGATCAAACTTTTCCTGGGATTCAATGGTCAACAACCAAGCACGCGATAAACCCAGGAATGGAACGCTTTCGACTTCCCTCGTAAGCACCCCATTTAGGCTCTTAACCCAACCATTTTGCCTGAGACTAAGCTCAAATAACGCCTGAGTATCATCCTTAAGCGAGAGAGCTACCTCCTCGGGAAACAACGAGCCGCCTGCCCCAAGCCAAATTAGAGCTCCACTAGATTCGGGTTCTTCTATATCCAACCCTAAACTGAGATCATTTGCCAGAAGATTTTCCCTGATTAGCCTCGGTGAGGCGAGGGCAAGAAAAATTTGTTCTTTTGCAGTTGCAAATAATCCATTCACGCCATCAGAACCAACGTCCAGAGCGGTTGAAGAAAAAACAAAAGAGTCATCCAGAATCGCACTTCGTACCGCACCAATTGATAAAAGATCTTTCCAACTCAATTCCCTCTGACTGTGTAAATCAAGGCGACGACCTTCCCTTTCACCAGGACCATATAACTCCCTAGATACAGCCACAGCTCTCCCCGCCTCATAAACTGCCTCCAACATAATCAAGCTACTTCTCTTCGCTCCTTCAGCGTATACGGCAAGGTCTATGGGATTCGAATCTAAAACATCAAGCCCAGATAAAGCACTAACCATTTCCTCTAATGGAAGTCGTGAAGCTACACTGCCCACTAAAGGCTCTTGATGAGCAATGAGCGCCGCTCCAGTTATAATACCATTCATATCGACAGCGGAGATAATTTCGAAGGACTCACCGGCATAGCCTTCTGTCCCTAGCAAATCCCCAACAGAAAACGCGTACCCAACTATGGACAGGAAACCACTATTATTGACTTCCCCATAAACAGGCGCCGCAACAATTCGACCAGACGGCCGGCCGGCAGTCTCGGCACCGGGGAATATACTCTGTAACAAGCTAATAGGAATACTCTCTATAAAATGCTTTGGCCCCATGTCTGCCCTCAAACGATTACCACAATCCACTAACGCAATGAGTATGGAAATCAGGAGAATCTTAACCATATTCATACTAGGGACCTACCTGAAGTGCTTATACAGTTTTGTAATTTTAAGGTATTATCTTGGCGGCACGGTATTGTTGAAAATAGTCTAACAACATAGCGCGTGTATCAACAACCTCAACGAATCCCGCTGCTGTCAATTTTGTGGTACTCGTTAACAAATCCCAATCCTGACCAAAAATAAAGTCCCCGAAAGACCACTGCGCCAATGTGTCAATACTGTTCGGCTTCAAGTTCTGGCTTTCCACAATATTTTTCCATATCAGTGCTTTATCATTCATCACTTTTGTTAGTGTTAAGCCTCTTGGAATACCCAACGGCAACTGAAAAAAATTAGCAATTTCTGGCCACAAATTAGCCCATCGAAAACAGTCCCCATTAGTTACATTAAACGCTTGGTTAGCACATTGGCCGTTTGTAGCTATCCAGATAATAGCTTTAGCTAAATGGGATGCGGAAACAGCCTCCGCAATAACATTATAGTTCTTATCAGAGCCAGGAAACTCTAGAGGGATACCCAATGCACGGCTTAGTTCTGCATAAACCGCAATCAAAGATACCGGGTTTCTAGACTGCTGAGGCGCAAAATCATAGACAAGACAAGGCCGTGATACTGACCATCGCCACTCTCCACTTCTGGATGCCAAGTAATCTTGCTGGTCATAATAAAAATTTGGCCCCATATGTCGTGGGTCTTCCTCCCGGGCTGGCGTTCTGTAAGGTCCCAGATGGCATCCGTAATATTTAGCTCCATGAACAGCATGAATATGCTCAAGGGTCGGGCAAGATTTTTCAACTAGCCCCACAAGATTCTTGAGCATAGTAAGATTTTCTTCCACGGGTTCCACCATTCCTTCCCCGTGGTTAGCCCGTGCTGCGTAAAAGACATGAGTTATATCAGAGAGCCTAGACAAGACTAGTTTGCTAGCTTCATAATCTAACAAATCTGTCTCTATATAATGGACGTTCCGAGAAACTCTCGTTGCTCTTCGGCAGAGGCCAGTCACCTTAAAATCAGCCTGCCCAAGTTGTTCGACTAGACGAAAACCCACCGTCCCCGTCGCCCCAGCCACTAATGCATGCCTCCTCACAATACTCTGCCTTTCCATCCAAGATTGGCAAGCTTCTTCCAACTCTCAACAAGATCATGGTCCGGATTTGTTGATATGATCTCCATAACAGAAAACCCCTCAAAAGAAATCTTCCCAAGAGCCTCGTGAACGGAAGCAAAATCTACCTCGCCGGCTCCAACAGGGTCATGACGCCATTCGTGGCGGCCCGTATCAGATAGATGAATGAGGTCTACCGCACCCTCCAATTGCAGTAATTCTTTTGCTGGATTTTGTCCTGCATAATACCCATTAGCAACGTCATAAACTATTCCTACGTTTGGATGATTAATCTGACCTACTATATTTAACAGGTCCTTAGCTAACGGCACCGTCGTAATAGGCACATTTTCAATCAGCACCTTTGTCCCAGATTTCTTTGCGTGCTCTGCAAGAATCAAAACCCCCTCGAGAAGCCATTCTAGCATTAGTTTTTTTGGAGCAGGAAAGAGGGGGGACACCTTGCCTGGCACTAACACCACATATGGAACCGACCACAAACCTGCCAACTCAATCAACTCCTTAAAGCGCTGCTGCGTAAAATTCCTAGTGTCTGGGTTAGGGCTGGTGATATTATGGTCCATGATGGGCAAATTAAATGAGGTGACTCTTAGTTTCTCATCAGAGATTATGGCCGGCCTCCTATCACGCGACTCCCTGGGAATCTCTGATACCCAAATATGCGGAGAATTAAAAAGAAACTCAAAATTCTCAAATCCAATTTTTCTTAAATGTCTAGCGGCCTCAAATGCATGGTGACTATAAATATACGAATATGTATTTACAGAGATTGTTAGCGAAGGAGAACTCATTGTTTACTATTTTCTATGCATAACTGGTTGAAAATCATAAAATCAGTTGGATTTCTAAAAGCTAACCACTACTACATATAGCATATGTAATAGATTGCTACTCAATACTATCCCTCTATTTGTACCCAGGAAAATGATATGTCCCCCAAATCAGCTAGCTTACTATCCGGAATCCGGGTGCTTGATTTTACGGCCTTTGTTGCTGGACCCTATTGCACAAGGCTCATGGCTGACCTAGGGGCAGATGTCGTAAAGGTGGAGCCTCCCCATGGCGACCTGCTCCGCCAAGTTGCACCCGTGCGGAACGGACATAGTACCTACTTTGGACAGTTAAATAGTGGGAAACGAAGCCTTTCTATAAATATTAAAAAGCCTACTGGAATCGCTGCAGTAATTCAGCTGGCTAATAAAGCCGATGTGATTGTCGAAAACTTTAAACCCGGAATAGTAAAGAACTTTGGGCTCGATTATGAAAAGCTCGCCACAAAGAAACCCAGCCTAGTATATTGCTCCATATCAGGTTATGGACAAACGGGACCTGGGGCCCAAAGACCGGCTTTTGCACCCATTGTGCATGCATCCAGCGGGTTCGATATGGCCCAGGCCGAATACCAAAATGGTATGACTACCCCTGCTAGAGGACGCCCCGTGGCTGCAGACGTATTAGCTGCCGTGCACTCATTAGCGGCTATTAATGCCGCGCTGTTCAGGCGCGAGCGAACAGGGGAAGGTGAGTATATCGATGTGGCCCTGATGGACTGCATCCACAGCATCCTTCCCTATGAATTTCAAAAGGCCTATTTCCCTGAATCTGCTGAAAAAGTGCCTGTCTACGCGCCCATTGAGACTCTAGATGGTTATATTCTTATTGCCCCCGTAACGAACAAGAATTTCACCGGTCTAGCGAAGGCTATAAACAAAGAAGAATGGTTGACTGACCCTAAATTTTCCGACTCTAAACAAAGATATTCAAATCTAGAGATTATATACGATTCGGTTGGAGAATGGGCGAACAAACGAACATCAGCCCAATGTGAAGAGACCCTCAACCTTAGCGGCTGTCCATTTGGAATATACAAGACTATTGGTGAAGCTCTAAAGGACCCTCAATACATTACCCGTAACAGTATTGCTGAGGTAGAAGATGCTGCTGGAAAATTCAAAGTCCCAAATTCACCTCTCCATCTTACGGTCGCAAAAGCTTCTGTTGGCACAAGAGTGCCATACCTCGGAGAACACAATAAGGACGTATTATCTGACTGGCTTGATTTTGAACAAGATACCATCCAGGATTTGCAAAATGACGGAACTCTCCAATCAGCACCCTAATGAGGATGAGCCTCAGAGTAATCACCAGGCGGGAAAATTTCTTCCTCAGATTCAATGCAGTCTTCAGCCAACGCCATATTCATTCCTGGTTGGTCTGTCAGGGAAAAGACCCCACTCTGCGGAACAAGTTTATTCTTTAGGAAATGCTGGTTGATTTGGTTCCACTTCAGTAAAAACTCTTGGTACGGAGTATGAATTGGGGACTGTGCAAACGAGAACGGAAGAGTGACATGCGTTGATCCACCGTGTGGGATTACCATTAGATCATGAACAGAGGCATATGCAGCTATCTTTAGTGTCTCAGACAACCCTCCACACCAATAAATATCCGGTTGAATTATATCCAAGGCCTCCGCATCAATAAAACGCTTAAACCCCCACCTGGTGTATTCATGCTCGGCTCCCGATAAGGGAATAGAAATTTTATCCTTTATTCTTCGGTAACTTGAAATTCGATCAGGCATAACACATTCCTCAAGCCAAAACGGACGATACTCAGCAATACGTTCCGCTAATGATAAAATATAGGGAACATCCATACTTTGCCAACAATCGAGCATAATCGCATCATGATCCCCTAGAGTTTCTCTGAGGGTCTTCACTAAAGTCACATTTTTATCTAATCCTTCGGGGCCACTCATAGGGCCATGGCGGAAAAACCATTTTTGCGCTGTGTACCCCGCCTGTTGGGTCTCTTTCGCTCTTTGCCTCACCAAGCCTTGATCTTCAACGTCGTAGCCTAACATACTGGCATATGCCGGCACCTCCTTCCTAGTGGGCCCGCCTATGAGCTTATGAACGGGCGCTCCAAAAAACAGACCCTTAAGATCCCAGAGAGCACAGTCAACCACACTTACCGCCCACATCGCCTCACCTTGTCTGCCATGGACAAGGCTTCGGTGCATCTGATCCCAGAGTAACTCGCTTGCCAAAGGATCCTTGCCCAATAACAGCTCCCTCAATTGGGTCGCAATGATGTAGGCCACCGCATCAGAAGTCGGACCAAAAACCCCGTTCAATCCCTCATCCGTCCCGATCTCCAAAAACACATTCGACAAGCGAAATTTCCCTGCTGAATCCTGGGTGCCTCCCCAGAACGGCATCGCATTTCGGTATTCAGGGTAAATATCAATTGGTCGGGCCAAGCGCGATTCCCAAAATGTTCCATCCCAATCAAAAGATCCTCGCACCTTTCTTAAGGTTACTCTATCAATTTTCATCTCTCTATCCTCGATGTTCGCCGGAAAGCAAAAGACCCCTCATCAGAATTCTAACTTTCAGAGCATAATTAATTTGGCAAGGCTAAGAAAAGCAAAAAATCCAACGACATCAGTAACTGTTGTCAAGAGGATACCAGCACTAATCGCCGGATCCAAACCAACTCTCCACATTCCTACTGGAATCACAATGCCTGAAACACCCGCTACTAGTAAGTTCACTATCATTGCCATCGCAATCACACTTGCCAATAATCCATCGGAGAACCAGAAATACGATAATGCGCCAGCCAAAAGTGCAAAAAAACATCCATTGTATCCACCGACAATCGTTTCCTTCCAAAAAATCCTCCAGGCATTCGTTGCCGTAAGCTCTCTGGTCGCCAGGGCCCTTACCGCAACTGTAAGGGTTTGAGTGCCGGCATTTCCACCCATCGACGCGACTATTGGCATAAGTATAGCTAGGGCAACGATTTGCTGTATGGTATCAGCGAACATAGCTATGGTTATTGAAGCTATTACAGCTGTGAAGAGATTCACAATCAACCAACTTGATCGCCTTCGGGCAGTTTGCACCGGACTAAAAAACAAATCACCTTCCGCAATCACACCGCCCAGACGATGTAAATCTTCTTCATGTTCTTCCTCAATAACATCAACCACATCATCTATAGTAATTTGCCCAATTAGGCGGCCTGTTGGATCCACTACCGCCGCCGACGTCAAATTATATTGCTCAAACTGGAAGGCTATCTCCTCTTGGTCCATGTTAACCGGGAACAGCTTTTGCTGATTTTCCATTATATCAGCCACAGCAACTGGCCTTTTAGTGCGCATAGCCCGACTTAAAGGGACCGCACCAATCGGCCTATGGCTCGCATCTACTACAAACAGCTCATAAAAGTCTTCTGGAAGATCGTCGCTGTCTCTCAGCCAATCGATGACCTGACCCACATTCCAAAGATGGGGTACCGCTACATAGTCTCGCTGCATTAGCCGACCAGCACTACTCTCCGGGTAGGCCAACGCTTCCGCAACAAGCTGGCGATCCGAGGCAGGCAATGCATCTAAGACCCGTTGCTGCTCCTCTTCACCCAAGTCCTCGAGGACTTCCGCCGCATCATCAGTTTCTAGCTCAGCAACATGGCCAGCGAGAATCCCTGGGTCCAGGTGGTCCAATACTTCATCCCGAACCTGCTCATCTAATTCAGCCAACATCTCTGGATTAAGATCCTGACCGAGAGCAGTCACGAACAGATCTCTAAGCTCAGATGGCAGAGCCTCAGTCAAGTCAGCAATATCGGCGGCATGAAGGTTGCTGGCCAGTGCAGTTGCCACCTCACCTTTTTCCTCACGAAGAGCGGCCTCCACATCACGAACCAAATCCAGTGAGACGACCTGTATACCCCCCGATTTTTGATCCACCATAAATACACCACTCACTCGTCGGCTAGGCGCCCTCGCCCACCACTAGAGACCCAGTTCAGAACGTCAGCCAGTTTCTGCTTAGTTTACGTCTACAACCAAAAATAGGAAGGCTGGTGCGGTCGAGAAGACTCGAACTTCCACGGGATCTCTCCCACAGCGACCTCAACGCTGCGCGTCTACCAGTTCCGCCACGACCGCTTTCGCCTATTTCCTAT
>MDTE01014637.1_pt1 | contig 16622 bp, 15 predicted proteins | sample 811231 | NCBI WGS metagenome assembly MDTE01 (sample SAMN05326651, study PRJNA326480) | marine metagenome | isolation source: seawater | place: Indian Ocean: Red Sea | collected 2010
ATCGACAGAAGACGAGATTATGGAACACCCAGTAATCGAGCTCCTCCTGATGGAGATGGATTGGCTCGGCCCGATGTGGCCGCTGTTCGGAGACTTCCTATCTGTCGAAATCAAATCGCCTGGATCCCCTGGTGAAGACGAGTATGGGATGGCAGGCGGTCATGAGGACCTGATTCCATAGTTACTGCAAAGCGGGTTGCATAAGCCTCTCTAGAGGTATGGATATCGGAGGAAGATGGTCGGAGAGCATGTGTCTCGAGGTCTTAGGACCGAGCAGGTTTCCTGAAAGAGCAGCCTCAATCACCTCTTCCTTGCTCAACGACTCTCTGCCACAATTAGGCCAGACTGACAGACTGACTTCATCGTCATCGAGATAATCGACCAGAACGCACGGCAGGCACTTTAGTTCCATTCTCTGGGCGACCTTGGTTCTGTGATGGCCGTCGAGAATCGTACCTGTCTTCCTGTCGACTAGCAGTGGCTTGGTGTACGCTCTCCACCTGAGAGTCATCTTCTCGAGATTGTCGACCCTGTGCTCCTCGACCTTCTCGTGCGGAAGTAGGGCCTCTATAGGTACCAACTCCACCTTCATACTCCCTCGAATCACTCATAGGAGATATGCCTAACCCCCGAAGGAATCATGACTACAATGCCGACGGCCAGTCATGGGAAACCCTTCCGAATACACCAGCGAAGCCGATAGGCTGGTGCTGTCTGGGCTGCGCTCTAGGGGTGAGGCCTGGGTCGTGGGTGGCTGGGTGAGGGAGTCCCTATCGGGTGCTCCATCGACCGATATGGACATAGCCACCACTCTGCTCCCGCACGAAGTCAAGGAAATATTTCCTCACTCGTTGATGTACGGAGCCGATTACGGCACTGTGGCCGTCAGGCTAGATGAACATGATGAGTTTTGGGAGGTGACCACTCTGCGCAGCGAAGGAGGATACGGTGACGGTAGGAGGCCTGACAGCGTCGAATTTGGTGTAGATATTAACGACGACCTGTCTCGGAGAGACTTCACAATCAACGCCATGGCATACGACTCGAAATGGAATCTAATCGATCCCTTCGGAGGCTCTGCTGATCTGGAAGAAGGTGTGCTGAGGTCAGTAGGGAACGCGCGCGCGCGGCTCGGAGAGGACGGATTACGTGTCATGCGGGCATATCGGTTCCTCGCATCACAGAAGGTCGAAGCGATGGATGCTGAACTAATGCAAGCTGTCAAAGAAAATGTCGCAATGCTGGGACAGGTCTCCAAGGAGAGGATAGGTGATGAGATGAGACGGACCCTATCCGCACCTAATGCTAATGCCGCAATTAGCATGATGCAAGCCGACACCGTAATCGAGCAGATTCTGCCTGGGCTCTCTGCCAGAACAGATGTTTCTCTTCGTGGAGACTCGGTGGTCAATCTAGCATTGGTCTGCAGCGGAGATGCGCGCAGTGGTGCTGAATTGAGCGTATTGCTGAGAGATTCTCTGAAGATGTCTAATGATGAACTGCGAGAGATTGCCTTTCTGCACGATGCAAGAGATGTACCTCTACCCTCGGATGCACCATCAATGAGAGTGTTTAGGGCCTCTCTGCCAAAACTCAGACAATCGCGATTCGTAGATTACTCGGCTGGCATCGGCCGTGATGTCTCGCAGTTTGAGCTTTCGATTTCAGAACTCATCCCCCTGAGAGCTGGTAATGCTCCATTGGTTGACGGAAACACCCTGTCAGAAGTCACCGGACTGGAGCCAGGTCCAAGAATGGGGAGACTGAAGGCTATGCTACACAGATTCCAAATCGAGAGAGATCTCGCCAATAGAGATGATGTTCTCTCATTATTAGATGAGATAGATTGGCGAGAATCCGAGCACGAGGACTGGCCCTCTCTATCGTGGCCCTAGGGCAACTCGTTGAGCATCTCGATATACTCTAGGTTATCGAGAAACTGGTCCTCGTCGAAGTCGTATGGTTGTACAATCATACACCATCCGTCTCCATAGGCATCGTCGTTGATTAAATCCGGATTGTCCTCGACCTCTCCGTTCAATTCTAGAATCTTACATGGGAAGGGGGCATTGATTAGCAGCGTCTCGATTTCTCCATCGAAACTGGTGGTCAAAGTCATCATCAGGTCTTCTGTCCCGACCTCGTCACCGCTTCCCATAATCATCGGTGAATCGTCATCGGATTCGGCCTCAGATTCGTTCTCGGGGTCGAACTCACTGTCGTCCTCGGGCCTCGTGAGGACTACCCTGACTACGTCACCGTACTCAGCTGGGACGAACTCACTTACTCCTATCTTCACCGACTCGGCCTTATCGTCCAAGGCTTGGACCCAGATATGGTCCAGTGTGTACTTGCGATCATGGGCTATGCTGTACTCGATGTAGTCGCCGTCTGCCATTGATACCGAACCGCGCGTTTACCAGTCTGATTTGAACTATTCGATGCGAGATAGTCTAGATAGGCGCCACGAGGGATTAACTACGTAGTCCTACTCTCAATTGTTGAGGCGAGAGAGTTGGACTTCGCAGAGACCGAAGAACAAGCGATGATTCGCGATATGGTTCGCGATTTCGCTGAGAGTGAGTTAGCTCCAACCTGCCTTGAAAGGGATCGTAATCAGAAGGCTCCTCTGGATGAGTGGAAGTTATTCTGTGAGCAAACCGGCCTTCAGGGCATTACTATTGCCGAGGAGTACGGAGGCAGTCCTGTAGATGATGTTTCAGAGGCGATAATCGTTGAGGAGCTCGCACGAGTTGACCCTTCGTTCTCAGTAATGTTCTGCGTACATGTCGGTCTTTGCTCAAAGACAATCGCACTGCATGGAAATGAGGGGCAGAAGCAGAAGTACCTGTCCAGACTGGCCCAAAACGAGATTGGAGCATACTCTCTTTCTGAAGCAGGAGCCGGTACTGATGCTGCTGCCTTGGGATGCAAGGCTAAATTGAGTGATGATGGCTCCCACTACATTCTGAATGGGGAGAAGATGTGGGTTACCAACGGAGAGAGTGCTGACATCTATGTCTTGTTTGCCAAGGACATCGATCACCCCGAGTTCGGAGTGAAGAAGCATGGTGGGACTACCGCTTTCATAGTTGAGAAGGACTTTGAGGGATTCTCAGTGGGCAAGAAGGAGGATAAGCTCGGAATCAGGTCGAGCGACACCTGCTCGCTGTTGCTTGATGATTGCAAGGTGCCTGTGGAGAATGTCCTGAGAGTTTCCGGAGAAGGTTTTCCAATCGCTATGAACGCGCTAGATAACTCAAGAATTGGAATTGCAGCTCAAGCTCTTGGAATCGCTCAAGGGGCTTACGAATCAGCTTTGGGTTATGCCCATGAGAGAGAGGCTTTCGGTAAGCCGATAGCATTCCATCAGAGCGTAGGAAACTACCTCGCCGACATGGCTACTAGGACCGAGGCTGCTCGGATGATGGTGTACAAGGCAGCATGGGCAAAACAGAGGCACTACGAGGATGATGCCCCGAGACATACCATGGAGGCCAGTATGGCCAAACTGTTCGCAGGTGATACCGCTATGTGGGTGGCCGAAAGGGCAGTGCAAGTTCTAGGAGGATATGGATATACAACCGACTTCCCGGTTGAGCGTTTCTTCCGGGATGCCAAGATTACTCAGATCTACGAAGGTACACAGGAAGTTCAGCGAATTGTAATCAACCGCTCCATCGCCCCGGAGTGATGGTATGTCGGATTACCCGATAGCAGAAATACGCTCTCGGTTCCCCGGCCTTCAGCGAGTGGTTAATGGGAATCAGGCCATCTTCTTTGATGGGCCTGGCGGCAGCCAGTCTCCTGAATCTGTAGGTGATGCAGTCAAGCACTACCTATTGCACCAGAACGCCAACGTGGGGATGTCATTCGCTACCTCGAGGGAGACTGATGCGATGATTGAGCAGACCATGCGGGCCTGTGCTGACTTAGTCGGCTGCGAGGATCATCGCGAGATTGTCTTCGGGCAGAACATGACCAGTCTAACTATACAGCTCGCTAGCGCACTTGGTCGGACCTGGGGGCCTGGAGACGAGGTGGTGGTGACTCGCTCAGACCACGATGCCAATGTCCGGCCCTGGGTGCTTGCAGCGCAGTGGTCGGGGGCGAGTGTGAGATGGATAGATATCGACCCTCAGGATTGCACGCATAGGGCCGAAACCATTGACGATAGCATCAACGATAGCACAGTGATGGTCGCAATCGGAGCGGCATCGAACTTCTCGGGCACTATCAATGACGTCAGAGGAATCTGTGCGAAGGCCCATTCAGTTGGAGCCGAGGTCTTCGTAGATGCGGTACACTACGCTCCTCATGGTCTGATTGATGTGCGAGAGATGGGTTGTGATTACCTCGCTTGCTCGTCATACAAGTTCTTCGGCACGCACCAAGGCATACTATGGGGTAGATTTGACCGGTTAGCCGAGCTCCCTGTAGCTAAACTGCGTGTCTCAAACGAGGAGGTCCCATTCAGATGGATGACTGGTACGCAAGGACACGAATCAATGGCAGGGACTTTGGCTGCTATCGAGCATTTAGCATGGCTGGGCAGAATGCTCTCAAGTTCCGACTTGAGTCGTAGGCAGGCTCTGAAAGTGGCCTTCTCTGAGATTGAGGAATATGAGATGGACTTGTGCTGGAGAATGATTGAGGGTCTTGACAGGATAGATGGAGTAAAAATCTGGGGAATAACAGACCCATCGATGAAGGAGCACAGAGCCCCTACAGTTTCCTTCACTCATCATTCTAGGACTGCACAGGAGATTGGAGCAGCACTCGCCGAACGCGGGATTTTTGCCTGGGCTGGGAACTTCTACGCGTTGGAGCTCTCCGAAGCCCTAGGTCTAGAGCCGGAAGGAGCGTTGAGGGTCGGAATTCTGCACTACAACACTGCTGAAGAGGTCGACAGGTTCCTAGATGTGCTCTCTAGAATCCTAGAGTAGTTACTCCACCCAGCGGTACTCTCTCTGGCCCTCGAGGTTTCCTTGGCGGCCGATTCCGACTAGTGCGAACTCGCCATCTGGGTCGACCACCGAACTCTTCCTTGAACCTCTGTGAAGGGCCTCGTAGACCGTCTTATTGATTGGATGACGGTTAGACAGTCTCTCAAATAGGTGGAATCTGGAAGCAATCTCACGCCAGTCGTCCTGAACTATGCCCTCGAAGACCTTGGCCTTGGCTCCCGAGCCGTAACCGCAAAGCCCGACTCTCTTGCCGGCCATGTCGGTGTTGTCGATGTAGTCTGACTCTACGGTCGACATTAGTGCTAGGAAGATCGAACCAGTGTACTGGTTACCAATCAGGCTTGAAGCCCTAGTGGTCTTCTCGATTCTCTCGTCGACGAAGGTCCTGAACTCCTCAGTCTTGGAGATTAGTCTGCGATAGGAGTCGTTCGACTTCTCAAACTGCTCGATACCTTCCGGAGTGTCAGGGAAGTCTTCGGGGAATGGCTCAGGGCCTATCTCTTCGACGATCTCGGCCCACATCGGCAGATGCCTGCGGTCATGTCTGAAGACATCCGGAAACATCCTCTTGCCTTGGAAGGCATAGGGTAGATGGACTATGATTCGGCTCCACTGATTGGTCAGAATCTCGTCCTCATCCGGGTCGTATCTGCCTTCTCTGATGGCTTTCTCACGGAAATTAATGAATGCCTGCTTGACCGATTCCGAGTAGCATCTGTTGGAGAACTGGCCATCGAAGACCGGTGTGTCCTTGTGAATCTGGAGTTTGGGACTCTCAAACATCACATCGTCCTTCTTTGAGGAGCTTGGAAGGTGCTTTAGGATACGCTCAGCAAGACCTTCCTTTACCTTCTCGCCGCTCTCTCTGGCCAAATCAAGAACATTCTCGACGATGGTTCTGGTATCGACTTCTCTCCTCGGCTTGAAGAAGTCGTGAACGGGCATGGTCGAGACTCCCCAGATATCTGGAATCGCTAGGAGTCGTGGATTGTGGCGAATCAGGATGGCGCCTCCTCCTGCGCCCTGTGTGTACTCGCCAGACGAGCCAATGTCATACTTGGCGTTGTCAGCGAAGACAACGATTCCAATCCTGTCCTTCTCCTCGCCTCCTGCAGCCACCCAGTCGAGGGTGTTGTGCATAGCATCCACTGCACCAATGCATGCGAAAGTCAGATCGACGACGTCACAGTTTCGGAAGCAGTCATCTCCGTGTATCGGAGAGTATCTCTGCTCTAGCATGTCCATGATGTAAGTAGCAGTAGGCTTGGAGCCATCCAGAGCCGATTCGGTTCCGAGGTAAATCCTACCGATTGTGGCCGGGTCGATGCCATTCCTGTCAATCAGCCTACGTACTGCATTGGCACCCATAGTGGCAGTATCCTCGTGAACATCCGGGATGGCCATGGCGGAGAGTCCTAGCCCTCGATTGAGCTTGCCGAAATCGGCTCCTCGCAACTTGGCGAAGTCCTCCATGTCGAAGTACAGTCGAGGGAAATGAATGGCGATGTCATCTATGCCTACGCTGGGCATGCTAACAACCTCGTGCCACGCCGGTGGGGGATGGGTTATGAGTCCTCTCCCTGCGAGATAATAACTGAAAGAGTTGTAAAACGCATCACTAAGAGCCGACTAGGCCATCCATAGCAGCCATCAACTCTTCCTTACTGGCAAAGTGCTGCGCTAGCGGCTCTAAGATGTCTGCAAGAGCGTCTGCGACGGCCATTTTCGCATCTAGAGGATGAATCGAGCCGTCTGAGACAGCTGAGATGAACGAATCTAGGTCGTTCCAGGTAGATGGTTCGCCGTACTTCGGGTCTGGGGTCACCGTGATTGAACCACTACGGGGGATGATAATCAGTCTGAGAATCTCAAAAACCGGGGACTCGCGATTACCGACCTCGAGGAATGCGCCGCGCAACTTACTCTTCAGGGCGTCTCGATCATCGTCCAGCAGTATTGCATTGCCCGGGTCAGACTTGGACATCTTGTGGTCGAATGAATCCATCCTACCTCCAGAGCCCTTGAGACCAGACATCATCGGGGTGTGAATACAGGTTGCTTTGGGCCAGCCATACCTGTCAGCGACTTCTCGCATGTACATGTGCGCCTTTCGCTGATCCATCCCGCCGAACGCTATGTCCACTTCCAACTCAAAGATGTCAGCAGCCTGCAAGGCAGGATAGTAGAATGCAGCCAGATCATGATCCGAGGAATCCTCGTCCCGTCCCATGATGCTGAATGTCCTGCGGACTCTTGAAAGACTCATGTTCTTCGAGCACCTGAGGACTCTCTCCCAGTACTTACCCGAGTCCATCAGTTGCGATGCGCTGAGGAATCTAAGTTCCCCTGCACCCTCCCCTTCGGGCGGGTTGCCGAGGAGGCCTCTGAAGGTCTCTGCTAGATATTCTCCTGCAATAGTAATCTTATCCATGTCCCGGTCGAACTTGTCGTTGACCCATGCGTGCCAGTCGGCGAGCAGAATAATCACATTCACGCCTTCATCCAGCATGTCGCGGATTGCGTCTGCGAGTAGTGCGTATGCGATGTGGGCCTTTCCACTGGGCTCGAGTCCAATGTATGCTACCAATTGACCGTCGCCGGAGTGCGTAGACCCTGTTGCGATGGCAGATGCGACATGATCGACGCCTACAACCTCAGCGCAACTCGCGAACATCCTATTGACGCGTTCCCGTTCCTCGTCACCCAGTGACATTAGCGGGTCATTCTCCTCCATGCTCACCTCAATCAAGCAACTTCGTCAGTTTCTCGGCCCTGCCTGCAGCCTTGGTGTTGTCTCCCTGCTCGATGGCTTCCTCTATCTCGGCAATCATAGATTCTGCCTGTGAAACCAGCTCCTCGGGCATATTTTCTGACATCGACATGAAGTGGCGAGTGGAGGAAATGGCCGACTTAGCCTTGCTGGCCTTCTTGGCCCACTCCTTGGCCTTATCTCCTCTTTGCTTGGAGTTGTATCCGGTAGCGGCATCTAGGAAGGAAGTCCACCTCTTTCTGGCATCCATGGCGGCCTTCATCGCCTCGGGGTCCTCGAAATCCGGAGGTACATTGGTGACGTCCACAATCAAGGCCCCCTTCTCATTGTAGTTGGCCTGAATCGAGGTCATTATCCCATGAGAGCCGCTGAACGAGTTATCTCCGGAGTCGTTAACATCGTCGAAGAACTCGCTGGCCAGAGTTGCTAACCCGCCATTCTCCGAAACCTGCTTCACGAGCCCCCGCTTGACATCGAATCTCTCCATGCCGCCACGCTGGCCGGGGACTTCTTGAATGCTGTTGCCGTTCACGGCTCTTGACTTGTCGAACGGGCTAAACAGAAGTCACCCGTCCGCTGGCCATGGCCACCTCCAGTATGAGAGTTCTCAGCGCTCTTGTGGTCGCGGTCATGCTGCTGCCTCATGCGCATGCCGACTCGGCCGTCGAGTTGGACTCGGTAATCAGACTCGAGCCGGTGGATTTGGGTATCGAGGGTGCCGCCGTAGATCCGGCGGGTGAGAATGTAATCGTCTACGGTGCCGAGTCATATATCGAGTTGTTAGATGCATCCAACCCACTAGTTCGGATTGAATTGGTATGGAACGGCGAAGATGATTTGCATGCGGGTGATTTTCATCCCGGCGGCCAGACGGCCTTGATCGTGGGTGATTCGGGGGAGGTTCTGAGGTATGCCCGGAGTGATTATTCCGTAACAGACGCCGGAGGTGATATCGAATTCGGCAATGTCGACTTGCATTCAGTGGCTTGGAATCCGGGTGGCTCTTGGGCGTATGTGGGAGGTTCAGACGGCTGGCTATGGCGGATGAGGGCTGCTGCTGACGGAGGAGCCGAGGTGCACCTTCTTGAGGGAAGAGGTAGCAGTGATATCACAGCAATTGACTGTCACGGAACTCAGAAGCTTTGCGTAGTCGCGAGTCTTGTCGACGGCATAGGCGTTATAGACAGAGATCATGGTTTGCACTGGATTGGAGGAACGGGTTATCCTTGGCAGGATGTATTCTGCCCACCTGTGGAAGAGGGACGCTGCGTTGCTGTCTCTGATGATAGGAACATCGGGACGATTGTATTGAACTCTCAGATTCCTTGGTGGTCCGACCTGATCATACAGCAAGTAACTGAGGTTGAAGGCACATTCACCGGCATCTCAGGACAGGATGGAGATAGGTCAATCATCTCTATCGCTCCTTTCTCGCTTATCGAGCATGACATTAGCGCAAACGGAACATTTCCCTGGCTTGAGAACGTGGATGTTGAGGAATTCGACGCTGGCATCGCCGGTCACAGGGTCGTGACCAGTTGGGCTACAGATAGAGACAGTGGCTGGATTCTGACTGACAAGGGGACTTTGATTCAGTATCACCCGCCCTCTGAGTCGATTCCAGGTGGAGTACTCGGAGTATGGATACTGATAGCCATTCCAGCTGCGACAGTTCTGGTTATTCTCAGCGTCTCACTCAGTCTATCGCCCAGTCTACAGAACTGGTTCACACGTAGATTCGGGACTGATGAGGAGAAGCGTTCGGCGAAGCGAGAGGTTCGCAGAAAGAGGGGGCGCTAATCGGCAACGTTCATTTGGGCCGCGTGGTCGCGATAGGTGAGGGACATGGCATACGAGGGATTGGACTTCTACGATATCGATGCCCTCCTAACCGAGGAGGAGAGGATGGTTCGCGACATGGTCAGAGACTGGGTCGACAAGGAGGTCATTCCAAACATAGAGCAGGCATGTCGCGATGGAGTATTCCCGGACAAGTGGAGAGTCGATTTGGGCGAGATGGGCATCCTCGGTGCGCCTCTGAAGGGATACGGTTGCCCAGGTCTGTCATACACAGCATACGGACTCATCTGTCAGGAGTTGGAGCGAGGAGACAGTGGTGTTCGGTCATTCGCCAGCGTTCAGGGCTCTCTAGCGATGTACCCGATCTGGGACTTCGGGAGTGAAGAGCAGAAGAACCACTACCTGCCTAGGATGGCCACTGGTGAACTCATCGGCTGTTTCGGGTTGACTGAGCCCGACTACGGATCGAATCCTGGCGACATGATTACTCGAGCCGAGGACAAGGGTGACCACTACCTGCTTAATGGAGCAAAGATGTGGATTACTAACGGAACAATCGCCGATCTGGCTGTGGTTTGGGCCAAACTAGACGGCGTGATTAGGGGATTCATTGTCGAGAAGGATGATCCCGGCTTCTCAGCTCCCGAGATGACTGGTAAGCACTCGCTGAAGGCCAGTGTAACCAGCGAGTTGGTTTTCCAAGACTGTGCAATCCCGAAGGACAGGATTCTACCCGGAGTAAAGGGACTCAAGGGCCCGTTCAGTTGCCTGAACAACGCTCGCTATGGAATCTCATGGGGTGCTGTGGGAGCAGCGCAATCATGCTTCGACTCAGCCAAGGAGTATGCGTTGAGTAGAATCCAGTTCGGACACCCGATAGCATCTTTCCAATTGGTCCAGAATAAACTGTCTTGGATGCTCAGGGAGATTACCAAGGCCCAACTTCTGGCATATCACCTCGGCAATAAGAAGGACGACGGGTCTTGGATTCCAGAGCAAATATCGCTAGCCAAGATGAATAATGTCGACATTGCATTAGAGATTGCTAGAATGTCCAGAGACATCCATGGTGCCAATGGAATCCTAGATGAGTACCCTATCATGAGACACATGGCCAATCTAGAGTCAGTCAAGACCTACGAGGGCACTCACGACATCCACAACCTGATTCTTGGACGTCACATAACGGGCATCCAGTCATTCACCAGAGAGCCCTAGCCTGTAACTAGGAAGTAATTTCCGAAAATTGATAGCGGGACCGACTCTCGGAGTGCTGTTTCCCATGCCCATAGGCGTTCTACTCAAGCAAGTCCCCGATACCACTGCTAGGATAGGAGTCTCCGGAGGCAGAGTCGATGAGTCTGCAGTCAGCAAGTGGTCGATGAGCCCATACGATGAATACGCTCTAGAGAGCGCTCTTAGGCTGAAAGAAGCGGGCGGAGGCGATGTCGTCGCAATCACCTGTGGTCCCGCGCGCGCTGCCAAGATGCTCACCGATGCTGCCGCAGTCGGTGCAGATTCCTTGATGCATGTCCAAATTGATGGTCATGATTCACTTGACAGCACCCAGATTCAGTCAGTATTAGCAGCCGCTCTGGGACGAGCAGAATGCGATGTCGTATTCTGTGGCAAGCAGGCTGCTGATACCAATGGAGGTTCTACTGGTCCTGGCGTGGCCATGTTGATGGGTGCGAGTTGCGTATCACATGTCTCTGAGGTGTCTGCCGACGGAGGCGGTTATCTCGCACTGCGCTCAAGTTCAGGAGGGAATGAGAGAGTGCACGTTTCCGCACCTTGTGTGTTTGCATTCGATAAGGGATCAGAAGAGCTTCGCAGGCCGAATGTGAGAGGCATCATGATGGCGAAGAAGAAGGCAATAGAGACGGTTTCTCCCGAGGATCTAGGTGTTTCAATCGACGCTTCCAGAGTAACCTTGGTGAGTCATTCGCCTCCTCCGGAGAAGCCACCTGGACAGAAGTTCGAAGGGGCCGATTCAGTAGCCACTGTAGTGGGTAAGCTCAGAGATGAGGCCAACGTAATTTAGGTGATAGAAATGGATGTAACAGTAATCGCTGATTCTACAGTTGAAGGACTGACTCCGGTCACCGCACAATTGGTCGGGGCCGCCTCTTCTTTGGGAGGGGCTACAACCGTACTGTGCCCGGGAGGAGTCGGGACTTCTGAGGCCGCTTCTATTTCTGGAGTATCCAAGGTCGTCTCAGTCGAGGGTGACTGCTTTGGTACCTACGAAGGAGGAGCATGGGCTACTGCACTTGATTCGCAGGTTGCTGGGGATCTGGTCCTCGCAGCCGCCTCTCCTCGGGGCAGGGATATCGCAGCTTCTTTGGCTGCAATTAGGAAGATTCCAGTTATTCAGGATGCCACCGGATTGGAGGCAGGCATGGTTGTAACCAGACCGATATACTCGGGCAAGGCGATTGAGACCTCCAATGTCTCAGGCCCATGCGTCATCACACTGCGAGCCAATGCCTTCGATGCTGCTCCAGACGGAGGAAGTGCGGATGTCAGCACGGTCAATCAGAGCGCCGATGTGGGTCTGGCTGTGAAGGAGGCAATTGCCAAGGCTAGCGAGAGGCTTGATGTCGCCGAGGCGGATATCATCATCTCCGGAGGCAGGGGGATGGGAGACCCATCCAACTTCTCTCACCTCAATGAGGTCGCAGACATCATCGGGGCTGCCGTCGGAGCCAGTAGGGCGGCTGTGGATACCTGGGACGAGATTCCTCACAGCATGCAGGTCGGTCAGACCGGAAAGACGGTGACACCGAGCCTGTATATTGCAGTAGGAATCAGCGGGGCCATCCAGCACCTTGCGGGCATGAAGACGAGTAAGTACATCGTTGCCATCAACAAGGATGCCGATGCGCCCATATTCGGAGTTGCAGACTATGGGATAGTAGCAACTTGGGAAGATGCTTTGCCTGCTCTCAAGTCAGAGTTGGCTAAACTATAATCATCTGACTCGGACTGTAATCGAAGACTTCGTCGCAGAGCCTCTGTCGTCTGTGACTGTCAGGTGGAAGGCGTGAACTCCTTTCGACAATCTAACTCTGATTCTGTCGCTGTCGCCAATCACCCGATTTCTGTCGTCCTCCCATGCCCAAGATACAATATCGCCGTCTGGGTCGAATGAGCGGCTGCCGTCAAGCAGAACCTCAGCCTTCCCTTGGTCGTCGGCCTCGACTGTCGTGTCCTCTCCTGCATCGGCCACAGGAGGCAGGTTAATCGCACGAGCCGAGGAAGACAATTCCTCAAGGATATCGGACTCCTCTTCTGCTTCTCGGAATTCCACCTCCTGCTCCTCATTGAGGTCTTGGAGTATGATATTCGCCTGCGGGGAAGTTTCGGGTCGCGAATCAGCGATAGTCTCCTCTTCGGGAGAAAGTTCGCCGGAGTACTCCTTGCTGCCTACCGAAGAGTCTCCTATTGCGAGGTGATCTTCAGATGCCGGTGTATCGGGGTCGATGATGACGATTGGAGCTGGAGCGCCGCCTGACTTGCGGTCATCACCGATTAGAGCCACTCGCTCACCGAGTAGCAACACGTGCTCTACGATTCCAGGGTGCTCAAACTGCCATGCGATAGTGTCCTCATAGGATACTCTGAACACATCAAACCATGAGGCTACCAGCAAATCATCTCCCCAAGGGGCGATGCTTGAGACCTGATAGTCGAACTGGCGGATATTCTCTGGCTCGTCGCTACCTATGCGCATTCTCGCCAGTGTTCCATCGAAGCACCCCAGTAAAACGCCCTGTTCGGTCGCTAGCATCGCTGTGACTCTAGAAGCAACCTCGGAGGAGTTCAGCAGTCCTGTTTCTGGATGCCAGCACTCGATTCTGTTCTCGGGGCGATCATCGACGGTGACCCCAAGCGAGTTTCTGGCTACCATCAGGACACCGTCACTTCGGAAGGTCATGCATGAGATCGTTTCGACATCATCGGCGGCCGCGGGAGAGTCATGTAAAATCTCGAGTGATTCATTGAGTAAGAGTACGTTTCCATTCTCCAGCGCAACAGCGCAGGTTCCATCCTCAGAGCAAGCGATTAGTTCTGGCAACTGGCACTCTGTCGAAGCCAGTAAATCTCCTTCGGTAGACAGAAGCAGGAGTCTTTCGGAAGATTCTGCCACCAGAACCCCATTTGGATGTGTACATATCGTCTCGCAGCCCGAATCGATAGTGTACTCCCACAGAGGCTTGCCGTGGAAAGCCATTACACCACCGTTACTTGTTGCAGCGATTACATAGCCATCCGAGTTTGTTAGGCCTACGATTCTCTCATGCAGTTCGGCTGTACCGACTATCATTCCGTCTGAGCCGTAGATATGCAGTGACCCGGAGTCGAATCCTACGGCGAAGTTGCCCTCGGTCAAGACACAGGAATGTCTGGCGACTCCTGGGGGCGCGGTAAAGGCCAGTGCGGGAATCGTCCCTCTCACGATTCGTGATTGGTCGATGTGCCTTCATTCTGCCGTGTCCGCGACTGATCAGGTCTTGGCAGCATCATTGCGCACTCTTTCGACTCTGGAGAGGTATTCCTCGGTGATGCCTCCGGTAACATAGACTCCGTCGAAGCAAGAGCAGTCGAAGTTTGCAGGCTTGTCCTTGCCATCACCCAAGCAAGCCTCGACTAAGTCCCCTAGCTCCTGATAAATCAGCCAGTCAGCCCCTATCGCCTCGGCAATCTCCTCTATGCTGCGGTCGTGAGCAACATACTCGACTCGTGCGGGCATGTCGATACCGTAGACGTTGGGGTGGATTATTGGAGGGGCCGACGAGGCGAAGAAGACCTGCTTTGCACCGGCTTCCTTGGCCATATCGATGATTCTGCGCGAGGTATTTCCTCGAACTATACTGTCATCGACAATCATTACGGTCTTGTCCCTAAACTCCCAATCGATGGTGTTGAGTTTCTTCTTGACTGAATCCTTCCTGATTGATTGGCCTGGCATGATGAATGTCCTGCCAATGTAGCGATTTTTCACGAAGCCTTCCCGATAGTCCACTCCGAGGGCTCTGGCCATCTCCATTGCAGCAATCCTGCCGCTGTCGGGAACCGGGATGACTGCGTCAATCCCGTGATTCGGGCGCTCCTTGAGCACCCTATTGGCCAGAGCGGCTCCCATCTGTAGGCGAGCGCCGTGAACCGAGATTCCATCGATGGTCGAGTCCGGTCGGGCGAAGTAGACATGCTCAAAGATGCAGGGCGTGTGTTTCGGATCGGAATGACACTGCTTGGCTGAGAACGAGCCGTCTACTCTAGCGATTGCGGCCTCACCCGGTGCGATGTCTCTCTGGGGAGTGAATCCCAGAGCAGAGCATGCGACGCTCTCAGAGGCGAAGATGCGCTCGGTGAATCCATCAGTCTCGCATACCCCCATGAAAAGCGGCCTGATTCCATGTGGGTCCCTGAAAGCGACGAGTCCCCACCCTGTAATCATCGCAATCACGCTGTAACTCCCCTCGACTCTTAGGTGGGTCCTCTCTACAGCTCGGAAGATGTCGTCCTCGGAAAGGGCACCTAGTCCGCCGGGCCTGCCGTTAACGGATCTCTGAATCTCTGCCGCAAACAGATTGAGCAGTGCCTCTGAGTCAGAACTGGTGTTGATTCTCCTGTGATCGTACTCCAACAAGCCGTTGATGATGTCGGTGGTGTTGTTCAGGTTGCCGTTGTGAGCGAGGCTGACTCCGAATGGAGTGTTGGTGTAGAACGGCTGAGCCTCGGCTACCGAACTCGAACCTGCGGTCGGATAGCGAACATGCCCCATTCCCATTGTTCCAAGCAAGTTAGACATGTGCTTAGCCCTGAACACATCCCTGACCAAGCCATTGGCTCGCCTGTGGTAGATGTTCTCAGAGTCACTGGTGACTATGCCTGCCGCATCCTGTCCGCGATGCTGTAGGACAAGCATCCCGTCGTATATGCTGTTCGCTACCTGTGCGTGCGGATGCCCCAAGATACCGATGATACCGCACATCGGATAACGCTCCGCGCTGGCGATGAAGGACTTAGCACTTTCCGGGTCACTTGCGTGAGCCCATGGAACGTGAGCGCTTGTTCCACCTGTACTTTCTGATTCTAGCGGTGGCGCCATAGCCGCAGTGGGCGCACACACTCTTTGTCTTGTGATACGAGTGCCTGCCGCAGCGCCTGCACCTGATGTGCGTGGACTTCTGCCTCTTTCCCATACTGGGTGTTCCCTTTGACATCGCTACCACCTAGGACAGCGCGGCGACCGAAGGGGGTGTTATGAGAGTTGCCCAGTGGAGTCGCATCATGCAGAGTCTGATTCAGCATCTGAAAGCGCAATCAGAGGGTCCTCGGGACGTCGTCTGAGCGATGCCTGCATGATGAGTGCGGTTAGAATTGCGAATCCGAGATAGAAGAGGTCGGAGATAGAAAGAGCACCGACGACCAGATTAGTCCTGACGGACATCAGGTTGAGAGAGGTTCCCGAAGAGATTGATTGCAGATAGGTTGAGGCAAGAATCACCACAGTCGCTGCTGCAAGTGGAATTGCCGGACGGTGATATGGGTTCAGAGTTCCAATAACGGCTAGGATAATCAGCAGCGAAGTCAGAGCTGCTGAGCCGAGGAACGCACTAGCAATGGATTCCAACTCAGGGCTCATCAGACACCTCCAGATGACGTCTCAAAACACTCTCTACAAACTTCCTCTCTTTATCTGTCAGGGGAGTTGTCTCAGGCTCGGCTAGAGTCCTGCGCTCAGTGAACCTGATTGATAGGGCGAAGACTGCGATTGCCAAGGCCGCTCCGATGATTGTACCCAGCCATGACAGAACCTCGCTAACAGACAGTTCTGGCAGGCTGGCGAGCATCAGGTACCAGGCAGTGAACATCAGAGCCCAACCCGAAAGTAGGGGCAGTGGCTTTGTCTTCGAGTAAGTGGGCGCCCCTGACAGCACCAAGAACACACCCGCAGCGGACGCTACCAGCCATGGGCCCATTCCCAGTAAGGTTTCAATCAGTAGTAACTCGGGCTCGACCGGCTGTTCTGCATGTAGTAGCATCAAGGCCAGCCCGAGTACGGCTACGGGTAC
>MDTE01072046.1_pt1 | contig 16622 bp, 18 predicted proteins | sample 811231 | NCBI WGS metagenome assembly MDTE01 (sample SAMN05326651, study PRJNA326480) | marine metagenome | isolation source: seawater | place: Indian Ocean: Red Sea | collected 2010
CATCTGGTATTAAGACTAAGAAAATGGTTCTGATGAAGTAATCAATTTATTGAAATAATAAGTTAGAAAAGATGGGGCTTAATTAAAGCCCCATTTTTTTTTGTTAAAAAATAAAACCATATCATGTAAATTAAAATAATGTCAAAGAATACTAAAAAGAAACTAGCTGCTGTAATGTTTTGTAAGTTTGTTGATTATGATAAATATGTTCAAAACGACAAAAAATTAGCAATAAAGATATTGTCTGATTATGATTCAGTAATAACTAAAAATGTTAAAAAATTTAGTGGCAGATTAATAAAAAATATTAATGAAACTGTTTTTGCTGAATTTCCATCATCTACAGATGCTGTAAGGTGCGCTATTTCAATTCATTATAATTTTAAAAAAGAAAATTCGCAAAATCCTGATACCTACCAAATTCATGGAAAGATTGGTATTCATATGGGTGAAGTTTATGAAAAGAAAGGTGATTTATTTGGAGATGGAGTTAATTTAGCGGCAAGAATTCAACCAATAGCGGAAACAGATGGTACTGTCTGTACTCAATCAGTTTATAACGCAATTAGAAGTGATAATACAATTTTTTTAAGAGATATGGGAAGAATCGCTTTAAAAAATATTCAAGACCCTGAAAGAGTTTTTAAGATTTATAAAGATAAAAATGAATTTAATAAAGAAACAGCGTCAGAATTAACTGAGAAATTAATTGAAGCCGGAGTTGATTTATTTGATAGAAAATCTGGGAAAGAATCTGTTACTCCTATTGCTGTGTCTTATATTAAAAACTTAGGTTCATCTGAAGATGACTTTTTTTGTTATGGTATTACAGAGGATTTAATATTAGATATCAGTAAAGCCAAAAGAATGAGAGTACCAAAAATTAATGAGGTTATTAAATTTAAAGATTCAACTTTAGATTCTTATTCAATTGGTAAAGAACTAAATGTAGATTTTTTAATTGAAGGAAATATTATGAAGGTTGGTGATAAATTTAAATTATCAATGCATTTTTCAAATATTAAAAATTCTTCTTTAATATGGGATAAAAGTTGGGAAGGTAAAGCTAACAACATACAAAGTATTCGCTCAGAAATTGCAATAAAAGTTTTAGAATCAATTGGTCTTGATATTCCTCAATCTTTACTAGATAATTTAGATAAAGAAGATAAGATTTCTCCAGAAGCATATGAATTATTTATAAAAGCTAAATACACTAATTTTAAAGCAAGAAGTACTACAGATAGAGAAATTTCTCAAGATCTTTTTAAAAAAGCTATTAAAATAGAACCGAATTATGTTGAAGCAAGATATAATTATGCTATGACAATGTTTCAAAATAATCAATATGAAAGAGCTGTTGACATACTAGATGATGCAATGTTAATCGCTAAAAAAGAAAGAGATAATTCCGGTATGGCTGGAATTAATAATTGTTATGGAATTATTTATGCAAGATGGGCTAAGTATAATAATGCTTTAAATTATTTTGAAAAAGCTCTTGAGCTTAGAGCAAAGGAAGATAATTTAGATGAGGAGTCAAAGTTATTGCAAAATATTGGATTAGTTCATAGTCAAAATGTTCAATTGGAAAAAGCATTAGATTACTATAATAGAGCATTGGATATAAAGAGAGAACTAGATGATAAAAGAGGTATTGCTACAACTTTATATAATACTTCTTTAGTTTATAGAAGAATTGGTGATTTTTATAAAGCAATTAATTATTCCATAGAAGCGATAGATATTTTTCAAGAGTTAAATGTTAAAATGTATGATTCTATTTTAAAAACATACCTTGGTATGTATAGAGTTTTTATGGGACAGTATGAAAATGCTGAGAAAGATATTAGAGAAGCTTTAGATATTTGTCAGAATATGAACGATGTTAATTCTCTAGGAATGTGTCATAGGGCATTAGGGATAATGTATTTAGATCAAAAAAAATGGAATAAATCACAGTATCATTTTAAAACAGCAATGTCTAACCATAAAAAAGCTGAACATCGTTCTGCATATGAAGGAACGATTGTATTTTTAGCGACAGCTTATTATTATGAAGGACAGTATGATAAAGCTAAAGAATTTATTGATAAAGCAGTACTTATCACATCAAGAAGAAAAGATGTTTCATTTTATGATACTACTTCAAGAGCAGTGCAGATGTTAGTTAAATCTAAAATGAATTTATGCAAAGAAAGTGATATTGATAAGTTAGCTAAAGAAATAATTGATTCATCAAGTGAAAGAGAAAATAATAGAGAATGTTTATATATAAGCCAAACTTATTTAAATGTTGGAAATCAAAAGAAAGCAGATAAATTTCAAAAGCTTTGCAAGAGTGGTTTATTAAAATCAGCTGAAAAAATTTCTGATGATAATTATAGAAGTGATTATTTAAATACTTATATGCATAAGCAAATGTTAAATGATAAAGCTGTTCCATATAATACTGAACAAGAGGTTAAAAAATCTAAGCCTCTAAAAGTTGTTGCAAAGACTAATCCTACTTTAGACTATAATTCTTCTATATGTCCACAATATGGTACTTATTTTAATTTTTGTCCAAACTGTTCATACAATAATACAAAAAATGATTTTAAATTTTGTCCTGATTGTGGAACTTCACTAACTAAAAGATAATTAAATGAAAACTGGAGCAGTCGTTGTTACAGATATTGTTGGTTATAGTAAATTAACAGGAGATAATCAAGAATTAGCACTCGAGTTATTAACTGAACATGATTCTATCATATTAAAATCAATCGATAATTACAATGGAAAATCTTTAGTTAATAGAGGTGATGGTTTTGTTATCTTTTTCTCTGACTCAGCAAAAGCAATTTTATGTTCTATTGATATCCAAACAAAAATCAAAAAAAGAAACAAATTAAGTGTAAAAAATAGAAAGTTTAAAATTAGAATTGGAATACATTCAGGTACATATCAAATTCAAAATGGAGAATATCATGGTGAGTGTGTTGATGTAGCATCAGAGCTTGAGCCTTTGGCACCTAAAGGTGGAATATTAATTAGTTCAATTCTTAATACTGAAGTTGAATATGTAAGAAATATTTTTACTAGAGAGTACAATACATTTAAAATTAATAAATCTAATCAAAAAACATATGAGGTTTTTAATAATATAATAGATTGGTATCCAAAATCTAAAAAGATTTATGTTTCTGATGAGAAAAAGTATTTAGTAAAAATGCATTATTTTTACGATAAAGGAGATTATTCAGCTAGTATTAAATTTGCTAATTCTATATTTGAATCTACAAAAAATAAAAAATTAAAAGATGAAATATTAGGATTTTTATGTAATTCTTTTATATCAACGGGTCGAACAGATTACGCAAACCAAATTATAAAGGAAATTAAAAAAAATTATCCAAAAAAAATTAATAATGAACTTAAGGCACACTATTTAAAATTAGAAGCTCATATTTTATCTAATAATGGTAAATTTAAAAAAGCTAATTCTGTTTATGCAGAAACTTTAGAAATATTAGATTCTATTCAATCTAAATATTACAATGAAGTACTCTTTTACTCTTTAATTAATTTATTTTTAAATAGCAGTTTATCTTTGGATATTTTTAATAGTAGAATTCAAAAATTAAAAAATGATAAATATAAGATACTAATTGATATTATTGGATTAATTCTTAAAGGACAGAAAGTAACAGATTCCCTTATTAAAAAAATTAATAAAATATCTAAAAATCAGATCAAGTCTTATGCTTTTTGGTTATTAAGTCAGTACTATACCTCATGTAATATGATTAATGAATCATATGAGTATGAAACTAAAGCACAGAATAATTTAGAGTTATGTTTAGATAATATATCAGATATTGAATTAAGAAATAATTTTAAAAAAAATATTTTAGTTCATAAAAAAATATTTACTGAAAGTTCAGTTAAAATTGATGATTTATTTGATTTTAAAGATTATGAAAATATTGATAATGGTATTGCTCAAAATTTAAGTTCAATAAATTTTAAATTTTGTATTAACTGTGGCAAAGAAAATACTACAAATTCTACATTCTGTTTAGCATGTAATACTGATCTTAAAAAGGATAGTTACCAATGAGAAATTATAAAGATTCAGATATTGCACATATTAAAAAAAATGAATATTCAGGTATATATACTGAATCTATAGATAATAACGAGAAATTTTGGTCAAAAATATCAAAAAGAATTCATTGGTTTAAGAGTTGGGAAAAAATATCAAATGTTGATTTTTCAAAAGGAGATATAAATTGGTTCGAAAATGGAAAGTTAAATGTTTCTTATAATTGTTTAGATAGACATGTAGAAAATGGTAATGGGGATGATATTGCTTTAATATGGGAAGGAAATAATCCCTCAGAAGATAAAAAATTTTCTTATAAAGAATTACTAGTTGAAGTTTCAAAGTTCTCAAATGTTCTTAAATCCAAAAATGTTTTAAAAGGGGATAGAGTATGTATTTATATGCAGATGATACCTGAATTAGCTATTGCTATGCTTGCTTGTTCAAGGATTGGTGCAATTCACTCTATTGTTTTTGGTGCTTTTTCTTCTAATTCATTAAAAGATAGAATAAATGATTCAGGATGTAAGATTGTTATTACTCAAGATACAGGCGTGAGAGGTTTGAAAGTAGATATTCCAATGAAAGAAAATGTTGATAAAGCTCTTTTGGATTGCCCTACGATTGAAAAAGTATTTGTTGTTAAAAGAACTTCAAGTGATATTAATATGGATAAAAATAGAGATTTGTGGTGGCACGAAGAAATGTCAAATATTTCGAAAGTTTGTGAACCAGAATGGATGGATTCAGAAGATCCTTTATTTATATTATATACATCTGGTTCTACAGGAACACCAAAGGGTGTTCTCCACACTACTGGTGGATATTTAGTCTATGCTTCATATACTCACGAAGTTATTTTTGATTACCATAAAAATGATATTTATTGGTGCACAGCTGACATAGGTTGGATAACAGGTCACTCTTATATTATTTATGGGCCATTATCAAATAACGCTACTACCTTAATGTTTGAAGGTGTTCCTAATTATCCGGATTTTAGTAGGTTTTGGCAAATTATAGAAAAACACAAAGTTAATATATTTTATACTGCACCAACGGCATTAAGAGCTTTAATGAAAGAAGGAAATGATTTTGTCAAAAGTACAGATAGATCTTCATTGAAGTTATTAGGCTCTGTTGGCGAAACAATTAAAAAACCTGAATGGGATTGGTATTTTGAAATTGTTGGAGAGAAAAAATGTCCTATTGTTGATACATGGTGGCAAACAGAAACTGGTGGTATTTTAATTACTCCTTTACCAACATCAAATGATTTTAAACCTGGTTCAGCTTTAAAGCCTTTTTTTGGAATTGAACCAGTTATTTTAGATAATAATGGAAATGAGATTAAAGAAAATCCAGCAGAAGGTTTATTAGCTATTAAGAAATCATGGCCTGGACAAATGAGAACAGTCTATGGAAATCATCAAAGATTTTTTGATACTTATTTTTCTCAGTTTAAAGGTTTTTATTTTACTGGAGATGGTGCAAAAAGAGATAAAGATGGTGATTATTGGATTACAGGAAGAGTTGATGATGTCTTAAATGTTTCAGGACATAGGTTAGGTACTGCTGAAATTGAAGGTGCAATTGGGGAACATAAAAACGTAGCAGAAGCTGCTGTTGTTGGTTTTCCTCACGAAATAAAAGGACAAGGAATTTATGCTTATGTAACCTTAATGACAGGTATTTTACCTTCAAAAAATATTGAAAAAGAGATTGTAAAAAATGTTAAAACAATTATTGGACCACATGCAAATATTGATAAAATACAATTTTCTGAAGGATTACCAAAAACAAGGTCAGGCAAAATAATGAGAAGAATATTAAGAAAAATTTCTGAAAATAATATTAATGATTTAGGTGATATTTCTACTTTAGCAGATCCTTCTGTAGTCCAATCACTTATAGATGGTAAAAAGTAATCATTTTATTTTTTTGATTATTGCAATGCCCTTATCATTATCATCAAGATAGTTAAATTCGAATGAGCTGTATTCTTTTTCCCACAGTTTTAAAGTTTTTTGTTCATTTTCTCTTCGTGCATCATCTAAAATTATAGTTGTGCCAACTTTCATTTTATCTAACATCAAAGGTATTGCTGGATATCTTGGTAATTTAGAACTTTTAGTATTTACTGGAGGTCCATCTATAACAAACAAATCAATATTTTCTTTAATTTCACAATTATCAATATCATACCATGTTAAGGATTTGTTTTTAATTAAATCATATTTTTTTAATGGTGCATAAATGATATCTGCATATTTGCAAAGATTATGTTTTTTTAATTCATCTCTAGTTTGATTTGCATATTTTTCATTATGATCTAATGATATAATTTTACCTTTGCCTATTTTCTCTAAACAGTAAGCAGTAATTAAAGTTGATACTCCTGATCCTGCTTCAAGTATAAGATTTGGTTTATTTTCTTCTATAGTTTCTTTAATTTTATATAAATAATCAGGGCTTGCAGCATAACCCCTTGTGCTAGGTAATTTTTTTGTTATATTTAAATCATTAAATAGCGGAATCAATATCTCAAGTTGTTTGTAAGATGTTCTTATTTCATCGAATGAATAAAGTTTAGAAAATATATAATTTATAAGGAAAATAATAAATATAAATTCAATGTGATAAGCGGTATTAAGATATGAGCATAAAAATAAATATGATAAACAAATAATACATGATATTATTATACTTTTTTTTATAGATTTGTTTTTTTTCATTGATTTTTCCATTCTTCATTACGTAAAAATTTTCTACTGTGGAATTCATTTACCCATGTATCAACAACAGAACCCAAATCAATTGCAATACCGTTATATTTTTTTATATAGTTACTAAATGGTTTTGCATATGCTCCTGCAGCTAAATACCATATATCTACTTTATCTGCATTTAATTTTATGAAATTTATAATATCATTATACTTTTTTCTATTCATTTTTAAATTAAATTTTCTTAAATCTCTCTTTGGTATTGATTTTTGAAATAAAACCTTTGAATTAAATTTAAGAAAAAATGAATTTAGATTGAAATGTGAAATAAGGCCAATTTTTTTGTTGGAGATTAATTTTTCAGCTATTGGGTTTTTAAGATTGTTTTTATTAGGTAGTTTTATAAATTCGAGTTGAAAATGATTATCAACATATCTTTCTTTATTGAACGAAAAATATTCTGTTATTTCGGGCTCAAATTTTCTTACGCTACTGGTATATCCATAGTAAAAATATTTTACAGGTACTCCAATGTAGTCTGCTTCATGAAATGAATTGATTAGTTCTTTCCTGAAAAATTTTTGAAAAGAAATATTTAAATAACTTATATTGAAATGTCTTAATTTTTTAAGATATTTTATTAATCTTATTCCATTAATATTTTTATAGCCAATTACAACATTTTCTCCATCACTTTTTCTAATAATTGAGCTTGGTATCTTTTTTTCAACTCTATCTTTTATATCAAGAAGTAATTGATTGTTAGTAATAGATATTTTATATATATCTTCTTTATCCAATTGATTTTTCCTTAGTATCAATTAATAAAATATTAGGCTTTGATTGATTTAATATATTAGCTATTAGTCGTCTTGAGCCATCTAAAATATAAATATCATCATTTTTAATTTTTGCTCCAATTAAATTTAGAGCTTTACCAGTAATATAAAGAGGATTTCCCATATCTTTTTTTAAAAGTAATTTTTTGTATTTTTTGATATCATTGTATCTTTTTTTATTTGCATAATTTTCTAATTGAGTTATTAGATTATTTTTATTGACTTTTATATCAATCGAAACTAGACTGACTGTTACTAAATCCCAGAAACTATTATCCCATTTAATATTACTAGACAATTGATATTTAAAAATTTTTTTTATTATTCTTTTAATAAAAAATTTTCCATTCCAAAGATTACTGATTTTATATGTTTTAAGAAATTTATTTAGCTCAATATTTTCAATTATTGATAAAATTTCAATTTCTAAATTGATTGATGAGTTTGGAATAATTTTTTGTCTAAAATTATGCATGCTAGTAAACTAAAAGATATATGGAATGATAGCTTTTCTATTTGAGGGATAATCAAATTTATTTTTATACCATTTATGCTGAGCGATTGCTCTTGGGAATAGATTTGCAATTGTCCATATTGCAAACAATAAACTTGGTAAGGACCAGCACATTAATGCAAATCCGATCCATTCAATCATTTCTCCAAAATAGTTTGGGCATGAAATTAAATTATATAATTTACCTTTTGGAATTTGGTATCCTTTATTTTGATTTCTAATCTTTATCAAGATATTATCTGCATTAACATTAATTGAAACACCAATAATAAAAAATAATAAACCCATTATAAAATTAATATTTAGAAAATATTCATCTGAGAAAGCAGCTAAATTACCTAAATAATATCCGTTTATAAATCCATTTATAATATTAAAAAAGATTGCTGAAAGGATTACAGATATTGGCATTTTTGATGATTTTTTCAATCTAAGAGGGAAAATAATACTTCTATTGATGTAGTGAACTATCCATATTATTATTAAAAACCAGTGAATAAATGTCTTTTCAATATCACCAATATAAAAGAAATAAAATAAAAATAGCGGAGAAATTATTTCTTGAATAAACCAGCCAAGTTTATAATTAATCAAAACTCCATATTTTCTATCTGAAAATTTTCCATAAGGAGCTGTGATTTTAAAAAGCAATAAAAATGAAATTATAGCTAAAATAAGCCAAGGAATTAATATTAGATTGTATAAATTTGATAACATTATTGTTTATAATTTAATAAAGATTTATATAAGTAATTTTAATTAAATGAATTTTAAACTAACTATATCATATGATGGATCAAGTTTTTCAGGATGGCAAACTCAGCCTTTTGAAAGAACTATACAAAGTGAACTAGAAAGAGTTATTTGTAATACTTTTAATAAAGACAATATAAAACTATATGGCTCTGGAAGAACAGATTCTGGCGTTCACGCAATAGGTCAAGTTGCTAATTTTTTAATTAATGATACTAATATGAATTCTAAGCAAATTATGAGAGCGCTAAATTCAAAAATTAAAAAAGATATTCATGTTTTAGATTGTCAAAATGTTGACGAAAATTTTCATTCAAGGTTTTCAGCAGTAAGCAGAGAATACATTTATAAAATATCAACAAAATTTTCACCTTTCTCAAGAAAATATACATGGTATCAAAATTATAATTTAGATTTAGAAATAATGAAAGAGTGTTCAAAAATTATTTTAGGCAAGCATGATTTTAGTAATTTTTGTAAGGCAACTTCTTTGAAAAAAAATAATTTATGTAATGTAATAAAATCATCTTGGAATCAATTAGATGATATTATTTATTTTAAAGTAAAATCAGATAGATTCTTACATCATATGGTAAGAATGTTAGTTGGTACAATGCTTGAAGTTTCAAAAAATAGATTATCGGTACAAGATTTTAATAATTTATTAGATAAGCCAAATTCTAATAAAAGAGTGATTACAGCACCTGCATTAGGCCTATATTTATTAAAGGTGAATTATTAAAAATCTTTGTTTAAAAAATTACTAATTTATAATATATTTATATATTGAATTTAATTCAATTTCACTTCTAAACATATAGGGATGTTCGATGATAGATAGATATTTCACAAAAGATATGAAAAGAATCTGGTCTGATCATAATCGATTTAAGACTTGGGAAAAAGTAGAAATAGCTGTAGCTGAAGTAATGATGGATATGGGTATTGTTCCTAAAAAATCTTTTGAAACTATTAAGAAGAAATCAAAATTTTCAGTAGATAGAGTGCTAGAAATTGAGAAAGAGACTAGGCATGATGTTATTGCATTTTTAACAAATCTTGCTGAGAATATTGGTCCTGATTCAAGATATTTACATATGGGAATGACATCTTCTGATCTACTTGATACTTCATTGGCTCTACAATGCAAAGAGTCAGGTGAGATAATTTTAAAAAAATTGAATGATTTCCATTCAGTTTTAAAAGATAATGCAATTAAGTATAAAAAAACTTTTCAAATTGGACGTTCTCATGGAGTGCATGCTGAACCAATAACGTTTGGTTTGAAAAATGCATTATGGAGTGAGGATATAAAAAGATGCATATTTAGGTGGGAAAATGCTTTGAAAAATATTTGTGTAGGTCAAATATCTGGAGCAGTTGGTACATATCAACATATTAATCCATCCATTGAGAAGAAAGTTTGTAAAAAATTAGGATTAGATGTAGAAACAGTTTCAAATCAAGTTATTCAAAGAGATCATCATGCAGAATTCTTAACAACACTTGCATTAATTGGTTCAACTATTGAGAAAATTGCTATAGAAATCAGACATTTACAAAGAACAGAAGTTCTCGAGGTTGAAGAGTATTTCTTAAAAGGTCAAAAAGGATCTTCAGCTATGCCCCACAAGAGAAATCCAATTGTTACGGAAAGAATGACTGGATTTGCACGTTTACTAAGGACAAATGCTCATGCTGCTATGGAAAATATTGCTCTATGGCATGAAAGAGATATATCACATTCATCTGTTGAAAGAATAATTTTACCAGATTCTACATCTCTTGCTGATTATATGCTTGAAAAAATGACATTTTTGTTTAAAAATTTTAATGTATACCCTAAAAATATGATGAAAAATATCAATCTTACAAATGGTCTTATTTTTAGCCAGGAAGTTTTAATTGCTTTGATTAAAAAAGGTTTGAAAAGAGAAGACGCATATAAAATTGTACAAAAAAATGCAATGAAAGTTTGGGAAGAAAAATATGATTTTAAAGAATTATTATTAAAAGATGAAGTAATTAATAAGTATTTAAATGAAAAGGATTTAGATATGCTTTTCAATTTAGAAAAAATAATGATAAATATTAACAAAATATATAAAAGGATAAATTTAAAATGATAGAATCAATTAAAAGTCAATTAGATAACACCCTTGAAAAAATAGATTTAAAAATTAGTGACGATCATTATAGTGGGAAAGTTAGAGAAAATTTTTATCTAGACGACAAAATTGTAATGATAACTAGCGATAGGGTATCTGCTTTTGACCATATTTTAGGAACCATTCCATTTAAAGGGCAAATATTAAATGAAATTGCATGCTTTTGGTTTAATAAAACGAAAGATATTGTACCAAATCATTTTATTTCTTCTCCTGATGAACAAGTTCTAATCACTAAAAAAGCTAAAACACTACCTGTAGAGGTTATAGTAAGACAATATATTACAGGAAGTTTATGGAGAGAGTACAAACAAGGAATTAATGGACAGTATGGTTTTATGTTACCTGAAAATCTTAAAGAAAATCAAGAATTTGATAAACCAATACTAACTCCTTCAACTAAAGCTGAATATGGTTTACATGATGAACCAATTTCAAGAGAAAAGATAGTTAACTCTTTAGTAGATGAAAAAATTTATAGTAAAGCTGAAAAATATGCGTTACAATTATTTGATGCGGGCCAAAAATGGGCAAATAAAATGGGTCTGATTTTAGTAGATACTAAATATGAATTTGGTGTTTATGATGATGAGCTTATTGTAATTGATGAAATTCATACACCAGATTCAAGTAGATATTGGGTTAAAGATGAATATATTGATAGATATAACAAAGGTATTGGCCAAAAAATGCTCGATAAAGAAAATATCAGAAAATGGCTGATTGAAAAAGGATTTCAAGGAGAAGGTATTCCTCCAAAATTAACTGATGATATTAGGATTTTATTATCAGAAAAATATATGGAGCTGTATAAAAAGTTATTAGGTGAAGATTTTGTACCTAGTGTGGGTAATGTACAAAGTAGAATTGAAAGAAATTTATCAAAAATTGAATTATTAAAATGAATTTTTCAATAAAAAAAATACTTCCTAGCTTTATAACAATTATTAATTTATTTCTAGGTTTTGTTTCTCTAGTTCTTTTAGCTATGAGTATAAATAATGATATAAGTTATATATCAACCTCATGTTATTTAATATTAATAGGTTGTATATTAGATTCAATTGATGGAAAAGTTGCAAGAAAACTTGATGTTTCAAGTGAATTTGGAAAAGAAATTGATTCGTTAGCAGATTTAGTATCTTTTTGTTTAGTTCCATCATTTTTAATTTTTGTTTATTACAAAGTAACATTTCCTCAATATTTAAATTTGACATATTTGATTATTTTGAGTTCATTTCCATTAATATTTGGAGCTATAAGGCTAGCAAAATATAATGCTTTAGAGGAAATGAGAGATTCAAACAAATACTTAGGTCTTCCAACACCTTCAAATGCTATTTTAATTTGTTCTTTGATTTTGTTTGTCAATAATGCTCCAATAAGATTTATTCTGGGATTTAATAAATTTGAAAGAATAGTTTATGAATCATTAAGTTGGATTTTTGAAATTCAATTTATGATTTTATTAATTTCCATTTTTAGCTCATTATTGCTTATGTCAAAAGTCAATTATGAAAAATTTCCTTTGATAAGCTTTAAGATAAATAAGCAAAATAATAAAGATTTACTTAAAATAATTTTATTTTTAATAATACTTACTATATCAATTTATTATAGAGACTATGATATCGTATTATTATTATTTATTTCATTATATATTTTTGGTAATGTTATAAAATTTTTAATTAATTATAATAAATAAAGAAAGTAAAGTATGAAAGCAAAAATATTTATAAAATATAAAGATGGAATCCTAGATCCTCAAGGAAAAGTAACAGGTAAAGCATTAAATTCAATTGGAATAAATGGCATTAATTCTTTAACAATTGGTAAGTATATTGAAATGGAATTTGGTGATGTTTCTAAAGATGAAGCAAATCAAATTGCTGATGAATCTTGCAAGAAGTTACTTGTTAATCCAAATACTCAAACTTATTCATTCGAGATAATAAATGAATAAATGTGCAGTCTTAGTATTTCCTGGGTCTAATTGTGATAATGATGCTTATTTTGTGCTAAAAAATCTATTTAATATTGAGGTGGATTTTGTTTGGCATAAAAGTTCTAATTTAGATTCTTATAATATGATATTAATTCCAGGTGGATTTTCATATGGTGATTATTTAAGAACAGGTGCAATTGCTAAATTTTCTCCAATTATGAAAGAGGTAGTTTTAAAATCTAAAAAAGGTATTCCAATAATTGGAATATGTAATGGTTTCCAAATTTTATTAGAATGTGGTTTATTACCTGGGTCTCTAATAAATAATAAAAATATAAAATTTTTGAGTCAAAATGTTACTCTACAAGTTCATAATGATTCTACTATTTTTACTAGTAGATTAAAAGTTGGTGATATGTTGAGTATGCCTATTGCTCATAAAGAAGGAAACTACATTGCTGATGATGATACAGTAAAAAAATTAGAAGATAATAATAGAATTGTTTTTAAATATTTAGAAAATCCAAATGGCTCTCAAAATGATATAGCTGGAATTATAAATGAAAATGGTAATGTTTTAGGTATGATGCCTCATCCTGAGCGTGCTTGTGATAAAATATTAGGTTCTGATGATGGTAAGTTTATTTTTAAGTCAATTATTGAGAGATTTAAATAGAAATGAATAAAAAAATTAGTTTTATCTTTTTTGTTTTATTAATTGGTATGATGCTTGGAACAATTTTCAGTCTATTAGTATCTTTCTTCATTCCTGATGGGGTTGTTAAAAACTTTTTTTTATTAACACATTCACTTGGTTTTGGTGCAAGTAGTAATAACTGGGTAGAATTAGGATTTTTAAGATTTAAATTAGGTTTTTTCTTTGATTTAAGTATTGTAAGTATATTAGGATTGTTTGTATCTTGGTATTTGTTGAGGTATTTTAAATAAATTAAGGAGTATAAATGTTTGGTTTAGGTGGCGGCGAGATTATATTAATATTATTTGTGATTTTATTATTATTTGGTGCAAAAAAATTACCAGAATTAGCTAAAGGATTGGGCAAAGGTATTAGTGAATTTAAAAAAGCATCAACAGAAATTAAAGATGAAGTTGAAAAAGCGATAGATAAAGAAAGTTCAGAAAAATAATATCTTATGTCTGGACATAGTAAATGGTCAACCATAAAACGTAAAAAAGGTGCTGCAGATGCTAAAAGAGGTGCTATATTTACTAGATTGTCAAAAGATATAACATTAACAGCAAGAGATTCTGGGGGTAACCCTGATATGAACCCTTCATTAAGATTAGCTATAAAAAAAGCTAAAGCTGCAAACATGCCCGTTGCTAATATTGAAAGAGCAATAAAAAAAGGTACAGGTGATTTACCTGGAATAAAATACGATGATATTATATATGAATGTTATGGTCCTAATGGTGTTGCTATTATTTTAGAGTGTTTAACTGATAATAAAAAAAGAACTGTTTCCGAAATAAAAAATATTTTAACAAAAAGTGGTGGCAATTTGGGAGAATCAGGGTGTGTAAATTGGATGTTTGAAAAAAAAGGAACTATTACGTTATCTAAAAATGATGTTAAAGAAGATATGATTTTTGACTTAGATATTGAAGATTTTAGTATTGAAGAAAATCAATATATACTAACACTAGAGCCTGAAAAATTTGGAAGTATAAGTAATATTCTGGAACAAAAAAACATTAACATTGATGGTGAAGTAGGGCTAGTTCCTAAAAATATAGTCGAAGTAAATAGTGAAGATTCATCAAAAATTTTAAATTTAATTGAGCAGCTGGATAGTCATGATGACATTCAAAAAGTTCATTCTAATTTTGAGATAATTTAAAATGGTAATATTAGGAATTGATCCAGGTTTAATCAATACAGGCTATGGACTAATCCAGATTAGCGGTAAAAATAATTTGAAAGTAGTAGATTTTGGTATAATTTCTCCAAATAAAAAGGAAAAGTTATCCAATAGACTAAAAACAATTTATGATGATTTATCATTAATTATTAAAAAGTATAGTCCTAATATTTTATCAATTGAAGAAGTTTTTTTTGGTAAAAATGTAAAATCAGCTTTACTATTGGGTCATGCAAGAGGTGTTTCAATGTTATGTGCTTCAAATAATAATATCCCTGTTTTTGAATATTCACCAAGGAAAATTAAACAATCTATTACTGGAAATGGAAATGCAGATAAATCACAGGTTAAATTCATGGTTTCACAAGAATTAAATTTAAAAAATATGGATTTTCCTGATGATGCTTCAGATGCTCTTGCAATTGCGTTATGTCACAACAATCAAATAAAATTAAATGAATTATGATTGAATTTATTTCTGGAAAACTTATTAAAAAATATCCTAATTATGTCATTATTGATAATAATGGTTTAGGCTATAAAGTAAATATTACATTAAATACATATAATACATTACCTGAATTATCTAATGATATTTTACTCGATACATTTTTTAATGTTACTGAAAATTCACAAGATTTATATGGATTTAATGATATTTTAGAGAAAGAATTATTTGTATCTCTTATTAGTGTGTCTGGAATTGGCCCTAAAAAAGCAATATCTATATTATCAACAGTTAATCCTACTGAATTTAAAAAACGTTTGATTGGAGGAGAAGTCAAAGTTTTAACAGATTTGCCAGGAATAGGTCCTAAAACAGCTAAATTAATTATAATTGAGTTGAAAGATAAATTTGCAAAAGGGTCAGATGAAGAATTACCATTTGACCCAGTTGAATTTGAAAGAACAGATGCGTTCCAAGCTCTTCTAAGTCTTGGATATAAAGAAAAAGAAATACAAAAAGTTATAAATGATATTGTTTCAAAGAATTTAGAAATAAAAACTCAAGAACTTATTAGACAATCTTTAAAAAAGTTAAGATGATATGAAAAAAACATCTTTATATGATAAGCACTTTAAGTTAGAAGCTAAAATATTAGATTACGCTGGATATTTGATGCCAATAAATTATAAAAATGGAATTCAGCATGAATATCATGCTGTAAGAAACAATGTAGGTTTATTTGATGTTTCACATATGGGTGAAATTTTTATAAATGGACCTGAATCTCAAAAACTTTTATCTTTATTAACCGTTAATGAAGTTGAGAATATATCCAATAATCAGGCACAATATACAGCTATTTGTAATGATTTAGGAGGAGTTATTGATGATGTTATTTTATATAAATTTGAAAATAACTCTTATTTACTCATTGTAAATGCTTCAAATTTAGATGATGTATTTAATTGGATGATTGAGAAAAATAATTTTAATTGTAATATTTACAATAAAACAGATGATTATTCATTATTAGCACTTCAAGGACCAAATAGTCGCTTAGTTTTAGAAAAAATATTAAATAAAAATATAAATCTTAAATTTTATTATCACGATTATTATGAATATAAAAAACAAAAAATTTTTATTAGTAGAACTGGTTATACTGGAGAATTAGGTTTTGAAATATTAGCGAATCACGATATAATAAATTATATTTGGGATGATTTTTTAGCAAATGAAGTTATTCCATGTGGATTAGC
>MDTE01057084.1_pt1 | contig 16621 bp, 15 predicted proteins | sample 811231 | NCBI WGS metagenome assembly MDTE01 (sample SAMN05326651, study PRJNA326480) | marine metagenome | isolation source: seawater | place: Indian Ocean: Red Sea | collected 2010
CTACGTTGATAGGCTGGATGTGGAAGCGCGGTAACGCGTGTAGCTGACCAGTACTAATAGCTCAATTGGCTTGATTTATGCACTGAAAAAAATTTTTAATATGACATTGATAACAATAGAAACTTCTTAATAATATATTATATTAAAATAATGTTGTTAGAACTAAAAAACAAGATTTTAAAAAGTAAAATCAATTCCAAACCTTTTCCATACATGTTTATCAAAAATATTTTTGATAAAAACTTTGTAGATGAATTAAACGCTTTTTTACCTTCTTTTGAATATTTAACCGGTAAGGAGATAATGTATCAAAGCGAGTCGAGATCCAAGAAAACAATACTTCCCAGTTCTGATACTTATAAAAAATTGGACAAAAACAAGTTTTTTAAAGATGTAAATAAGTCTTTTAAAAAACTACAGCCTACAATTTTAAAAAAATTTAAAAAATATATAAAAATTCATGTAAACAATGAATATCTTAAGAGTGATTTAAAATATCACTCGTCTTTTTCAATAATGAAAAAAGGATACAAAAAAAGTTCTCACCTTGATAGAAGAGATCATTTAATTCACATGATTTTTTATCCAGACTCAGATTCTTCAAAGGGCGGTGAAATTTGTTTAAACCAAGTGAAAAAGAGATCTAATGGAGTTTATGACATTTTTCCAAGTAAAAATTCCCTAAAAATTTATAAAAAATATAAAGTTTCGAATAATAGTTTATTGATTATTTTAAATGTTCCATGGGCTTATCATTCGGTAAGTAAATACTATGGGAAAAAAGACAGAAAATACTTCTACATGGTTTATGATTTTCCAATTAAAAAATCTGGATCAAGAACCGAAAATAGAAAAAAAGGTTTTAATAAAAACAATTTTTGGAAACAAAATGTTATTGTCAAATCAAACAAAAGAAAAAAAATATTTTTGACAGAATAATGTGAATGAAAAAAAAATCGAGATTTTTTAAATTTAAAAAAGAAAAGAAAAGTAATACACCATTAATATCAGAATATAGCGGCTGGAATGGATCAAAGGTAATAAAAATTAAATTTAGGTCAGGGCAAATTATTGATAATAATTTTATTGTTAAAAAATTTAGTACAATCGCAAATAAAGAAAAAATTTTAGTAATAACATCAGGCCACCTTGAAATTGAAATTAACAATAAAAAATACCAACTAAAAAAATTTGACTCATTAAGCTTATTTTCAGATAAAATTAGTTATAAAATTAAGTGTGTTAAATCTGCTGATTTGTATTTAATAAGCTCTAAAAAATTATCTATCAAAAAAATTAGACCAAAGCTTTTTAATTTTAAAAGAGATGTTACAGCAAAAAATTTGTGGGGAGGCAAATGCATATCAAGACCATACCTGGGTAAAGATTTAAATTTAGTCTTGTTCAATTTAAAACCTGGTTTTAAATTCGATGATAAAGGTCATTTAAATGAGCAGATCACATGGCTCATAAAAGGAAAAATGAATTTTTATTCTAAAAACATAAAAGGATATCTTAATAAATTTAATGGCGTAGATGTCGGTCCTTATCACCAACATGGCGGTATATCTAGAGGCGCAGTAGGTTTTGATGCTTTTTTTCCCAAAAGAAAAGAGAAAAATTACAAACAACTTACAAAAACCATATATATTTAATTTATTCTTTACAAAAGTGATATTTAAATTTAAATAATGTTCAATTATTGAACAATTATGAATAAAATTAATGTTTTAGATTGTACGTTAAGGGACGGCGGATATTATAATAATTGGGATTTTCCCAAAGATTTAGTAAATGACTATCTTAAGGCTATCTCAGACTCTGGCATAAAGTACGTAGAGTTAGGATTTAGATCTCTAAAGCAAAATAAATTTAATGGCGCAAATTTTTTTACTACTGATAGCTATATTGAAAGTCTTAGTATACCAAAAAAAATTAAAATAGGTGTGATGGTTAACACATCAGAATTAATTTCGAATACTCTTGATTGCTCAAAAGCTTTAAAAATTCTTTTCAAAGAAAAGAAGAAAACAAAAATACATTTCGTTCGTCTTGCGACACACTTTAACGAAATAGATTATGCTGTAAAAATCTGTAAAATTCTTAAAAATAAGGGCTATGTGGTAGGTATAAATTTAATGCAAATTACTGAGCAAACGAAAGAAAATATTATTAAAGCATCAAAAAAAATAAAACATGCGAAACCAGATATATTATATTTTGCTGACAGCTTAGGCGCCATGCTTCCAAAAGATATTTCAAAATACATAAGTTATTTGAAAGTTCACTGGAGCGGTGAACTTGGAATTCATACGCACAACAATCTTGGAAATGCAATCAACAATAGTATTAAAGCAATGGAATTAGGTGTACAATGGATAGACTCAACCGTTACAGGCATGGGAAGAGGTCCTGGGAATTCAGAAACAGAATATTTATTAATAGAAATGAAAAATTTTTCAGAGCAAAAATATGATATTTTGCCAATTACCAAGATAATCAATAAATACTTTTTAAATATGAAGCTCAAATACAAATGGGGAGTCAATCCGTATTATTATCTTGCAGGGAAATATGGCATTCATCCAACTTACATCCAAGAAATGATATCTATTAAATTAGACGAAATTCAAATTCTGGAAGCAATAAATCAGTTGAAAAATGGTGAAGGAAAAAAATATGACGTTAATTTGGTAAAATCCGAATTTCAAAAACCTATATCAATAAAAAAAGGCAAATGGTCTCCATTAAGAAAAATGAAGGGAAGAGAAATTTTGCTAATCTCTTCAGGCCCCAAACTATATGAGTATCAAAAGGAAATAGAAAAATTTATAATTAAAAACAAACCATTTGTTATTGCCATGAACACATCTGTTAAAATTAATAAAAAATTAATCAATATGTATGTAGCTTGCAACCCTTTAAGATTACTAGCAGATGCTAATCCATATAAAAATATTAAATCACCAATAGTTTTACCAGCTTCTCTTTTGAGTAAAAAATTGAAAAAGAAATTCAGCAACATCAAAATTTTAGACTATGGAATCGGAATTCAGGATAACAAATTTGAATTTTTTTCAAATTGTTCTTATATTCCTAGACTATACAATGTTGCGTATGCTCTTTCAGTTGCTGCAAGCGGTAAAGCAAAGAAAATATTACTTGCAGGTTTTGATGGTTATTCAAGACAAGACAGAAGATTAAAAATAGTTGATGAATTATTTTATTTATTCTCATCAGCTAAAAGCAGTATTCCTGTTATTGCTATAACACCATCAAACTATAATATAGCAAAGAAATCTATATATACTTTATGAGCACAAAAGATTTCGCAACGGTGCTCACGATTAGAAAAGGTTCGGTGAGAGTAAAGAATAAAAATTTAAAACCTTTTTGTAATAAAAATCTTTTAGAGTATAAAATCGAAATCCTTAAGAAAGTGAATGGTATTGGTGAAATAATAATTAATACCGACTCAGAAGAAGCTATAGATATAGCAAAAAAACATAAAGTTAGTTTTCATAAACGAGATCCATTTTATGCAAGTTCTGAGTGTCCAAACAGCGAGTTTTGGGCACATATAGCAGATAATACTAAAAGTGAGTATATTTTGTTTACACATTGTACAAACCCCTTGGTAAAAAAACAGACATACGAGTCAATGATAAAACTTTTTGAAAAACAGAAAAATAATTTTGATAGTTTTAATAGCGTGACAGAGGTAAAGGAATTTCTAATTTTGGATAAAAAACCAATAAATTTTGATTTAAGTAAGGCACCAAACTCGCAAGATTTGCCCGATGTGATAAAATTAAATTTTGCAATTAATATTTTATCCACTAAACTAATGAAACAAAGAAAATCATTAGTTGGAAATAATCCTAATTTTTTTAAAATCGATCAAACGGAAGCTTTTGATATAAATACAAATCATGATTTCACAGTTGCTGAAATATTGTTCAAAAAAATGTTTATCACTTAAACGAATACTGTTTTAAACTTTTAAACACTCTTTCGGAAACTTTATTGCTTTTGAGACAAAAATTTTCTTTTTTTATTTTCTTAAAGAATTTATTTTTATTTTCTTTGTAAATGTAGAATTTTCTTCTAAATTCTTTGTAGTTGGTAACCTTAATAGGTTTGTGCAATTCATCTGATGGAACAAAAGATAAGTTCTCACCGTTTGGATCCATAAATATACATGGTTTATTATGGCCAATTAATTCATAACCCATAGTAGAAGACCACGTACAAACGACCTTGGAACGCATGCAGTGCTCATAAGAATATTCTTTGTTAAGAGGTGTTTCTCCAAAAATTATTTGTACACCTGAATTTTTGAAAAAATCATTTAAAAAATTATTTTTGTCCAATTTATCATTAGGTCTTCTCTTAATAACTATTTTAAGTTTTTTATCCTCATCTGAAAGTTTTTTTAACCAGCTTAAATGTTCAATCCAATTTTTTTCATAATTTTTGAATCCATCACTAAAATTTGGACCATCAGAGATAACATTTAGTAAATCAAAATCAATTTTTTTTCTAATTTTCTTTTGAAAGAATATATTTTCCATAAAAAGAGATCCAACAGGAATTATTTTTTTAAAGTTTCCAGATGAAACAATCGCTTTTCTATGAGTTTCATTTCCAAGTGTGAAAAAAATATCAGCATAAGCATAAGTACCTGGACCCATCAATTGCGGTATTACTTTTTGGAAAACAGAAAAACTTTTACCACCACTTTTTTTAAATAAAAATGACTTTATTGCACTGGTCGCGTAGTGTCGTTCTTGTATTAAGTATTTACCTTTTATATTTGAAAAAATATTTTTATATTTAAATATTTGAGATATTAAAAAAATCAAAATATGAAAAATATTTACTCTTTTTTTGATAGAAAAAATTGTAGAAATAAAAAATAAAGAAAATATAAGCTCAGGAACTTTATTAAACAGTAAATTCTTATTTAAGCCTCTATAGTTAAGAAAACTATAGCTTTGATATTTAGTATCGAATTTTCTATATATAATAAAAAGAGTTTTTTTAAAAAATTTTTTAAGTTCAGAGAATTTTTCAGCCTCTCTTTTATGCAAAATTTCATCAATTAAAAGTTCAGTTTTAATTTTTTTAATTTTTCTTTTAGAAGAAAATATTGAAATATATATAAAAAATAAAAAAAAGGATAACATAGAAATTGGCAAATAAAATAAATTGAGTTTATTGCTAAATTTCATTTTTTTTGTAGAATAATTTCGATGCAAATAAATTTTTACATCTTGCAAAAGATAACTAGTCGGAACATTAAGTTTATTAGAAATTATATTTAAAATTTTTTTTAATTCCTTATTTTTACAAAAATTATCGATAAGTCTAAGTAATTTGATGTTTCTTTTCCCTGCATTTTCTTTGCTATTTCCTCTGTAATTACAAATATTTGTCATCTGAATAGAAACTAGAAATTAACTACTTTGCTACAAAATTTAAGGTTATTTTTATTATGGGTAACTAATATTATAAGCATATCATTGTCATATGTCTTTAAATTTGAAATTACTTCGGTCTCACTTTTTTCATCAAGATTGTTTGTAGCTTCATCGAGAATCAAAAGTTGTTTAGAGTTATATAATCCCCTTGCCAAATTTATTTTTTGCATCTCACCACCTGACAGCTGAACTCCTTCCTCACCTATTATAGTATTTACATTGATTTTATTTTTTTTGAACATTTCATTTATTAAACAACAGTCTAAAATTTTATTTAATTTTATCCTATTAATTTTTTTATCATCGTCTTCTAAAGTTATGTTTCTTAGAATCGAATCATTTAAGAAAAAAGGTTTTTGAGGCACATAAGAGGCATTCCCTTGTAATAGTTCTTTATAATTTTCCGGGTTAATTAAATTATTATTAATTAAAATGTTTCCTGTAAATTTTTTATGAAATCCTAAAAAAACATCTAAAAAAGTGCTTTTACCCTTACCTGTTTCCCCAAAAAGGGCAACCAGCTCACCTTTGTTAATCTTAAAATTAAAATCATTTAAAACTTTTGATTTACCCTTTTCATATTTAAAATTTAAGTTTTCAAATTCTATAGAGTTAAAATTAATTATTTTGCCATTTTTGTGAATTTGATCTTTATTATTTTGAAAACTATTTTTTTTCAAGATTGAAAAAATTTCGCCAACAATAGGAGAAATAAAGTTAATTATTGTAGTATTGTGAACTATACTTGAAACCCCAGGTAAAATCCTAATTGAGGCCAACCCGAATACTCCAACTATTGGTAAAATATCTTCAACTTTTTCACCGCTACTAAAAGAAAAGTAGAAGTAAGCAATAATAAGAAAAATTATTATAAATTCTATAAAATATCTTGGGGAAAATGAAATTACACTTGCTTTAACTTCATTTTTATAAATTTGGTATGATTTTTCTTTAATTATCTTCAAAAAGAAATTATTTTTTTTTAGTAAATTAATTTCTCTAAAGCCTGAAATACTTTCGGTAATAATTTTATAAACTATTTTTATTGCATTTATTCTTCTTTCCCCAAATTTAACTAACATCGGTCTAAAAATAAAAGAATAAAATATTCCTAAGGATGAAAAAATTAAAATAATTGATATTACAGAAACAAAATCTATAAAAAGTAAATAAGCCATTATTATAGATAAAATAACTATTTCACTTATAATTGTTAGATATGCTTGAAGAGCCTGTAAACACTGCGTCGAAAATTCTCTAATATTCCTTACATAGGTGGATGGAATATCTTTTAAAAATTCAGAATACTCTAATTGAAGATATGATTTAAGAAGTTTTACTTGAAGGTTTGCAATGTTTTTAAAAACAAATGCTGTTATATAACCTTTAATAAAAATTGACATAAACATTTTAAGAAAAAAAATAAATATTAGAAAAAGACTAAAGTTCCTTAAAAGATTATCACTAAACAAATTAGTAATAAAATTTAAAAAGTATTTATCAGAATTAACCGAAATAGTTTTGCCTTGGTCAAAAACAGTTTCAAAAAATGGGACTATTATTGACAAGCCTCCTAAGTCCAAAACACCTGAAAAAATGATCATAAATATAAAAAAAATTAAACTTGAATATTTTTTATTTACGATAAAAAGGAGTTTGCTAAAATTTGATAAAAAGAGCATATAATTCAAAATATATACACCAAAGTGTTCAAAATATGAACATTTTTCTTAAAATATGCTTTACAGTTCAATTATTGAACAATATATTTGAAATTATATGAAAGATAATCAAGACCATTTCAATGTGCTCAGAAAAATTCAAAAAAAACCTGATTCTTCACAAAGAGAACTGGCTGAAGATTTAGGATTTAGCCTAGGCAAGTTAAATTATTGTTTAAAGGCATTACAAAATAAAGGTTTAGTCAAAATAAAAAATTTTCAACAAAAAAAGAATAAAATTAAATATATGCAATATGTAATTACGCCCAAAGGCATAGCTGAAAGAACTAAACTTACAATTAATTTTATGAGAAGAAAAATGAAAGAATATGACGAATTAAAAAAGGAATTAAAAGGAAAATAAATGTGGGTTGTAGTTCAATATAATCGTCACGAAGAAGATTTATTCAAAAATGAAATGAAATTAAAATTTGGACAAGAAACACGATTTTACAGTCCAAAAGCAATAGTGACTAAAATAATTAATAATAGTTTCAAAAAAGTAGAAAAAAAATTGATCAATAATTATCTTCTTTGTTTTAATGAAAAATTTAAAGATAAAAACTTTTTGAATATTATTAGAACAATAAAAGGTTTAAATAATATGCTAGCTGGATCTTTATATAATCAAAAAAATATTTTAGATTTCCTTCATTTTTGTAAAAAAAATGAAGATTTAAATGGTTTTTTAAAATTTGATTTTTTCAAAGAAAATATAACTAAAAATAAAGATACTTTCTTTTCTAAAATTTTTCCAAATTTAAATTATAAATTAATTAATGAAAAAAAATCATTTAGTTTTTTTATAAACGGTAAGTTAGTAAGGGTTAAAAATAAACCTAATATAGTTTTTAATCCTATTTAAATAGAAATAAATTTTATTATGAATTTAGCTATTATATGTAGTCTAAAGTGCGGAGCGTTGTCTAAATTCATTTCATAATGTTAAACAGAAACATTTTAGGTATTAAATTTGGTGGCCACGATACAGCTGCATCATTGTTGATGAATGGAAAAATAGTTGCAGCGTGTGCCCAAGAAAGATTTACGCATGACAAGCATAGTAGACTATTTCCTATAGATGCAATTCAAAAATGTCTTCAAATTGGAAAAATAAAAATTACAGATATAGACGAAATAGCTTTTGTAAATGATATTAAACTTTTACTACGGGAGATATACTTTAGACCAGCTTTACAAAATGATAAACGATTAGATTATGTTTTCTCAGATCTCGAAAAAATTAAATATGCATATAATACTGAAAACCTAATTAGAAAAAAATTAAATTACAAAGGTCCTATCAAATTTTATAGACATCACCTTTGTCATGTTGCAAGTGCTTACTACCCGAGTGGTTTTAAAAACGCTTTATGTATTAGTGTTGATGGAAGAGGCGAATATGAAACAGGCATAACTGTAGTTGGTAAATCTGGAAAATTAAAAGTATTTAATAACGAAAACGTTTATCCACATTCAATTGGTTTACTTTATTCAGCAATAACACATTATCTTGGTTGGAGACACCATTGTGATGAAGGAATTATAATGGGACTGGCTCCTTATGGAAATGATCTTGAAAAAATACCTGGGTCCAAAAATTCTTATAGAAAATTATTTAAAAAAATATTAATTTCAAAAGGAAAACTTGGTTATAAATTAAATTTAGAACTTATTGATTTTTATACTGCTAGGGACAAGTGGGTAAGTGAAAAATTCATAAAAATTTTTGGAAAAAAAAGAAAATATGGTGAAAAAATTACAAAACACCATAAAAATATAGCTGCTGCACTACAGAATAGAATTGAGGAAATAATTATAAGACAACTTAAGTATTTAAGAAAAAAAACTGGCCTAGATAAACTTTGCATAGCTGGTGGCGTAGGTTTAAACTGTTCTTTAAACGGAAAAATAGTTAGAAAAAAAATTTTTAGCGAGGTATTTATTCAACCAGCGAGTGGCGATGATGGTTGTTCAATGGGCGCATGTTTACTAGCAAATAATGCTTATAGTAAAAAAACTATCCTTCCAAAAAAAAATCATAATTCTTATTTAGGCCCATCCTTTGACAATAAAGAAATATTAAAAAATTTAAAAATATCAAAATTAAGATTCACAAAAACAAAAAAAGTTCATCAAATAATAGCAAAACATATTAATGAAAATAAAATTATAGCTTGGTTTCAGGGCTCATCGGAATTTGGACCTAGAGCGCTTGGAAATAGATCGATACTTTGCAAACCTTTCCCATCATCAATGAAAGATCATTTGAATAAAAATGTAAAATTTAGAGAACCATTCCGACCTTTTGCACCAGCAGTTTTAGAGGAATTCCAAAAAGATTTTTTTGAACTGAAACAAAATAGTCCACATATGTTAATTGCTTGCAAGGTAAGAAAAAATAAAAAAAAATTAATACCAGCTGTCGTTCACGTTGATAATACTTGTAGAGTTCAAACTGTAAAAAAAGAATTAAATAAGAAGTTCTATAATTTAATTTCAGAATTTAAAAAAATTTCTGGAATTCCAGTTTTATTAAATACGTCTTTCAATGTTAAAGGTCAACCAATTGTAAATACACCAGAAGAAGCAATAAAATGTTTCAAAAATACCAAGATAGATATTTTGGCAATTGGTGATTACGTGGTTGAAAAAAAATGACAAAAAAAAAAATTAATATTTATTTTTTTACTGGAAAAAGAGGTGGATTTAGTCATCTAATTCCAATTCTAAGACTTATTGAGAAAGATAAAAAATTTAAGTATAAAATTTTAGCTGCTGATATGCACTTATCAAATACATTTGGTAACACCATTAAAGAAATTAAAAAATATACTAAAAATATTCTTAAAGTTAAAAGTTTTAATATCTCAGACTCTGAAAAAAATAGATTAAGAGTAATTTCAAAAACTATTGAGAGTCTGGCCAAAATATTTTCAAAAAAAAAACCTGATTATATTTTTCTTATTGGTGATAGAGCAGAAGTTCATAGTGCTGCAATTGCAAGTTTACATTTTAATGTTCCCATCATTCATTTATATGGCGGGGATATTACACAGGGCGGTACAGATGAACCTACAAGACATGCAATAACAAAAATTTCAAATATTCATTTTACCTCAACAATTGATAGTTTTAGAAATGTTATTAGAATGGGGGAGGAAAAATGGAGAGTTCATAATGTAGGACTTTCTTCTCTAGATTTATTTCAAAAAAATTATTTTAGATCTAAAAATTACTTACAAAAAAAATTCAATCTAAATTTTAGCGAACCATTTGCAATATTAATACAGCATTCTGTTACTTGGCAGGTAAAAGAGTCAAAAAAACAAATTTTAGAAACTTTAAAATCTTTAAAGAAGCTTAAAATACAAACTGTTGCAATGTATCCCTGCTCTGATCCAGGATTTAAAGATATTGTGAAATCATTAAATAAATTTAAAAAGAATAAATATTTCAAATTATTTAAAAATATAGACTCTAATGATTTTTATAGCCTATTAAAACACTGTTCATTTGTAATTGGAAACTCTAGCTGTGGTATAACTGAGTGTGGTTTTTTTAATAAGCCTGTAATTAATATTGGAATTAGACAGGAAGGAAGAGTTACTGGACCCAATGTATTAAACGTGAGTCATAATTCCACAAGAATATCTAATTTAATCAATCAAATTTTGAGTAAAAATTTCAAATTTAAATCAAATACTAAGCTTTATGGCACTGGTAATGCATCAAAAAAAATATTAAAAATTCTAAAAAAACTTCCAAAAAAAGAAAAAATTATAAAGAAAAAATTTATATAAAAAAAATTATGAATATTTTACTTACAGGAGTTGATGGTTATACAGGTTGGCCAGTCGCACTGGCATTATCAAGAAAATTTAAAAAATCTAATATTGTTGGTGTTGATAATCTATCTAGAAGAAAATGGGTAAAAGAGGTGGGATCTTCAAGTGCTATTAAAATTGAGTCTATTAAAAATAGATTAAAAACTGCAAAAAAATTTGGTTTTAAAAATATAAAATTTGTTAAAGGCGATCTTGCTAACAGTAAATTTACTGAAAATTTGTTTAAAAAATTTAAGTTTGATATAGTAATACATTTAGCAGCACAACCATCCGCCCCTTATGCAAATCAAAATCAAGTAAAAGCAATCTTTACTCAGAAAAATAATAATATTTCAACATTAAATCTATTATGGTCAATAAAAAAATTTGGAAAAAAAAATATTAAATTTATAACAACTTCAACAACTGGTGTTTATGGTCAGCCATCATTTAAAATACCAGAAGGTTTCGTAAATGCAAAGAATGGGAGCAAAACAGATATTATACCTTTCGGTAATCTTGGAGGCTCTTGGTACCATATAACAAAATCAAACGATATAAATAATTTATTTTTAGCAAATAAATTATGGAATACAAAAATAATAGATGTAAGAACTGCCATAATATACGGAACTGAAACTAATGAAACAAATCTACATAAAGATTTAAGCACACGTTTTGATTTTGATTATTATTTTGGTGTCGTTATTAATAGGTTTTGTGCAATGAGTGTAATTGATCATAATATTACCATATACGGAAAAGGTTTATTAAAAAGACCATTTATATCACTGAAAGATTTTGTAAGATCAATTGTAAATCTGACAACTTATAAGCAAAAAAAAACTTTCGAAGTATTTAATCAGTACACAGAATTATTATGTATAAAAGATTTAGGAACAACAATTTGTTCTGCTGCTAAAAAAAAAGGTTCAAAATCTATTGTCAAAATAATTAAAAATCCTAGAGTAGAAAAAGAAACCCATCAAATGCAGATGGAGAATAAAAAATTTCTTAAAATACTTAAATCAAAACCAATTAAATTTTCTAAAGAAATTGGTTTTACTTTAAAAGACCTCTTTTTAAATAAAAAAGAAATAATAAAACATCAAAAATCTATAATTTAAATTGATTAAAGTTGCTATCCCAATAACTGGTTTAAAAGAATATAAATCGCTTAAAAAAATAATTTTAAGCGTTAAATTTGTAAGTGGAAAATACGTAGATATTTTTGAAAAAAAATATTCAAAATATATAGGCACAAAATATTCTGTAGCTTTTAATAGTGGAACAGCAGCACTTCATGCTGCACTTAATTCGCTTGGTTTAGGTAAAGGAGACGAAGTAATTATTCCATCTATATCTTTCATAAGTTCCGCTACTGCCGTATTACATCAAGGTTGTACCCCAGTTTTTTGCGACGTTAACTTAGATAACTATTGTATGAATTTGAAAAGCATGGAAGATAAAATAACAAAAAAAACAAAAGCAATTATTCCAGTCCATTTTGGTGGCTCAGCGTGTTCTATTAAAAATATAGTAAAAATTGCAAAGAAAAATAAAATTTATGTAATCGAGGATTGTGCACAGGCACACGGAACAAAATTTGACAATAAGAAAGTTGGAAATTTTGGTGATATTTCCTGTTTTTCTTTTTATGCAACAAAACACATGACCACAGGTGAGGGGGGAATACTTTGTACTAATAACAAAAAAGTTATGAAATTAAGTAAATCTTTTAGAAATCATGGAATGGTAGATAGAGATACACACAAATTTCTTGGTTACAATTTTAGAATGAGTGAAATAAATGCATCATTAGGTTTAGTACAGTTAAAAAAGTTAGATAAAATTAATAAAAAAAGATCCGAAAATTCAAAGTATATACTCAAAAATTTAGAAAAATTGAGAAAACCAAACTCTTGGTACGAACCCCAAAAAGAAAAAGACAATATCTTTCATACTTATTTTTGGTGTCCAATAAGAATTATATCAAAAAAAATAAGTATAGATTTAGTAAAAAATAAACTCAAAAAAAAGGGTATAGAAATAAGATCAAGATATAAATATCCACTATATAAACAAAGGGTTTTTCAAAATCTAAAAAATCAAAAATCACAAAATTATAAAAAACTTTATTTGAAGAATTCTGAAGAATTATCAGGAAAAATTTTTGGTCTTCCAAATCATTATAAGCTAACTAAACAAAACCTGGATTATATAATTAAAACTATTGATAAATTATTTGAAAAATAAAACACAAATAATTGCTGAAGCGGGTATTAATCATAATGGAAGTCTTAAAAATGCTTTCAAACTGATTAGAATAGCTAAAGAGGCAGAAGTTAACTATATTAAGTTTCAGTTGTTTTCAACAAAAGATTTCATAAACAAAGATTTTCAACATAAAAAAATCAATTACAAAAAAGTTTATAAGAGATTTTTATCTTTAGAATTTAATTTAAATCAATGGAAAAAAATAAAAAATTTTGCGAAGAAACTTAATATTAAAATATTTTTTTCTGTTTTTGATATTCCAAGTGAGAAGATGAATAGAGCTTTAAAAATTAAAATAATTAAAATACCTTCTGGAGAGATTAACAATTTGCCATTATTAAAACAAATCAACAGAAACAAATATAAAAAAGTAATTTTGTCTACAGGTATGAGCACTATTGAGGAAATAAAGCTAGCTATAAAGACTCTTAAAAATTGCAATGTAGAACTACTGCATTGCGTCTCCGAATATCCTCTAAAGGCACCAAATCTAAAATCAATTAATTATTTAAAGAAAATATTTAAAATAAAAGTGGGTTATTCTGATCATACACCTGATACTATAACTCCTGCCCTATCCGTTGTAGCAGGTGCTCACATAATTGAAAAACATTTTACATACTCAAAAAAACAAAAAATTGGAGATCATAAATTTTCTTTGTCACCAGATGAACTTAAACAAATGGTAAGATACGTCAGAATTGCTGATAATTCAAAGGGTATAGAGCAAAAAAAAATTACAAAAAAAGAAAGACTACTAAGATATTTTGCCAGGAAAGGTTTGCACCTTAACAATAATAAAAAAAAAAACCAACTGGTCAATCCAAGTGATTTTTCTATTTTAAGACCAGAGGGGGAGATTAAAGTGGGGGATATAAATAAAATTTTAAATAAAAAAACAAATCGAAATATTAAAAAAAATCAAAACTTAAAAAAAACATTTTTTAAAAATTTTAGATAAAAAGATGGAAAATTTTATAAGCGAAGTAACAGTTTCTAAAAAAACAAAAATTAGAAATATAATAAAAAAAATAAACACGAATGGTTTAAATGGAGTTTTCGTGACCAAACCTAATAGAGATATATTAGGTATAATTACTGACTCAGATATTCGTAAAAATATACTTAGAAATAATTTTAAAAAATCTACAAGAGCCGACCAGATAATGAAAAAAAAATTTATTAGTATTCCTCAATCAAAAGTAAATCTGAGTAAAAAAATATTATATGAGTCAAATAAGATCTTGGTACCCGTTTTAAATAAACGTAAAATCGTAGATTATGTTCATATAAGCGATTTTAATTCTTACAAAGATAAAGAAAAAAATCGAATCCTTGTTATTGGTGGTCTTGGAATGATTGGATCTCTTTTAACAAAAAAACTGTTATTTTTAGGCAAAAAAGTAAATATTCTTGATATCAATTTTTACAACACTAAAAAGATTTTCAAAAAGAAAAACAAAAACCTAAAAATATTTATTGGAGACGTAAATAATAAAAAAATTTTAAAAAAAGCAATATCAGGATGCAGTTCCGTCATTCATCTTGGCGAGATCGTTGGGGATCCTGCAGTATCTTTAAATGAGAAATTTTCAATCAAAAATAATTTTGAAGCAACAAATTTTTTATTGAATGAGTGCATAAAAAGTGGAATTCAAAGATTTATTTTTACATCAAGTTGCAGTGTTTATGGTTTTGCAAAAAAAAAATGTAATGAAAACTCAAAGCTAAATCCAGTCTCACTATATGCTAAATGCAAAGTAGCATGTGAACAACAGATTTTATCTCAAAAAATTAAAAATTTTTGTCCAACAATACTAAGACTTTCTACAGTATATGGTAATTCACCGAGGCTGAGATTAGATCTAGTTGTTAATCGTTTTGTAGCAAACGCCGTTAAAAGGAAAAAATTATATGTTTTTGGAGAAAATTGTTGGAGACCGATGATAAGTGTTGATGATGTTTGTGATGGAATAATCAAAATTTTAAAAACAAAAAAAAATAAAGTTTCATATCAAATATTTAATCTGGGTTCTGATCGAGAAAACTACATGATTAAAGATGTTGCTGAATTGATAAAAAAAAATATTAAAATTAAAATAAACTATCAAAAACAAAAGGATGACCCAAGAAATTATCGGGTTTCTTTTGCCAAGATAAATAAAAAAATAAATTATAAAATGAAAAATAACCTAAAGTCTTATATAAAAAAACTAATTTCTATTTTTAAAAACAAAAAATTTAATATTAATGAGGAAAAATACTATAACGATAAGAAAATAAATTTTGTTATTAGGAAAAGTATATGAAATATGTAAAATTTTCAAAGCCGTCAAAAGATATGAAAGATATTAGAAAAAGCTTTTTTTCTGAAAATAAAAAATTTCTTAAAAAAGCGAAGAGAGCAAATACTTTTTATAGTAAACAAAAAACTCGTAAACACTGTAAAAACTGTGGTTCACAAATATCAGGAAAAATATTTTCACAGTTTCATGCTCATTACACTGTTTGTAGTAAGTGTTCTCATTTTAATGGTTGTTATGAAGACACAAATAATTTTACAAAATTCCTTTATAAGGATAGTGGCGGCTCGGGATACTTTAAGTTTCTATTAAAAAATTTTGACGAAAGAGTTAAAAAAATATATCTACCAAAAGTTAATTTTTTAAAGCAGGTAATTAAAGATAAAATTATTGTGAACGATATTGGATCTGGCGCAGGACATTTTTTAAGAGCGCTAGAAAAAGTCAATATTACTGGCGTAGGCTACGAACCAAGCAGACAGTTAGTAATGTTGGGAAAAAGAAAATTAAAAAAAAATAAAATTCATTTTGTTGAATTTAACAGTATTTATAAAATAATTTTAACAGATCGGAGATCTAATACTCTTACGCTAATGGGTGTTTTAGAACATTTACAATCCCCTAATAAAATATTAGAGACATTTTGTAAATCTTCATTTAAATATCTATATTTCTCAGTTCCACTATTTTCATTCTCTGTCTTTATTGAAAATTGTTTCAAAAATGTTTATCCAAGACATTTATCAGAGGGTCACACGCATTTGTATACTGAAAAATCACTTAGATATTTAGCTAAAAAATTTAATTTAAAAATCATTGGTGAATGGTGGTTTGGTTCAGATTTTCCTGACTTATTTAGAAGTATTGTTTTAGAGTCAAAAACAAGAAACCCGAAAAAGTATCTTCAACATTTAAATCATAATTTTGGTTCAAATATTGATGAATTTCAAAAAATATTAGATAAAAATAAAATCTGCTCGCAAGTGCATATGGTTTTAAAAAAATAATGC
>MDTE01083527.1_pt1 | contig 16616 bp, 14 predicted proteins | sample 811231 | NCBI WGS metagenome assembly MDTE01 (sample SAMN05326651, study PRJNA326480) | marine metagenome | isolation source: seawater | place: Indian Ocean: Red Sea | collected 2010
AGAGATATCAAATTAATTGAACAAGTTTCTCGCGAGTCTGGAGTAAATATAATTTGTGCTACTGGAACGTGGAGGGACATACCACGAGCGTTTTGGAACGCAACTTCTGACAGTGTCGCCGCTCTATACCAACGAGAAATTCTGGAGGGCATAGAAGGTACGGGAATAAAGGCTGGGATAATCAAAGTTGCTAATGATGTTGGGGGAGTGACACGGGAAGGTGAAGTTATCCTAAGAGCTGCGGCGAGAGCCCAAAAGTCAACTAACGTGCCCATTTCAACACACACATGGGCACCAGACAGAGTGGGGGAACAGCAGGTTCGGATATTTGAGGACGAAGGAACCGATCTCAATCGTGTCTATATTGGCCATAGCAATGATACAACCGACATTTTTTACTTGGAATCGCTACTTGATAAAGGCGTTTGGATAGGGTTAGACAGATATCCCGGGGGAAGATCTCCTGGTACGCCAGACTGGGAAGTACGCACTGAAACCGCGATGAAACTTATATCTGACGGGTACGGTAAACGTATCATGCTAGGACATGACTGGTCTGTAACATTAAGTATCGACTCAAAAGAGGGTCAAGTTAGCAGAAAACAATCGAACCCAGACGGATATTTGTTCATCACCAGAAAAGTCCTTCCTCGTCTGAAAAAACTAGGGGCCTCGCAGGAACAAATAGACGACATCATGATCAATAATCCAAGAAGATTTTTTGAAGGGCAAAAATAAAGAAAGGTAATTAAATCGGGGCCCCGGGAAACCCGGGACCCCTGTATGTGGAGGCGTTCCAAGGAACACCTACCTGGTCCGCCTCCTACTACTACTATCCAATGTTACCTACCTCCTTTTTAGAGACCCTCTGTTAGCTTTCTGCCTCCCTAGGGACTTTTAAGACCCCTTCACTGTCTCCTAGCTCATATTATAACCATGATTTAGTTGAAGACGGGTAGTAAGATTGAGCCACTGAAAATCTTGTTTGTGCGACTCTTATCAAATTACGAGGACAATCCAATGTTGGAAAATTTATCTGGAATAATTGTATGGACCGACAATCTAAAAGATTTAAGGAAATTTTATGAACAAGTTCTTGGCTTAACTCCTCATTCAGTGAGAGAGGATTTTATCGCATATAAGTGGAACACGGGGAAAACAGAGATACGATTCAACATTGGTGTTCATTCAAACGTGAAAGGTGGTTCAAAAGATCCATTTCGAACAATGATAAATTTTGATGTGTCAGACATTAACGAGGTAAGTTCCAAATTGAAACATAACGGGACTAAATTCATACGGGAACCTGAATTAGAGCATTGGGGTGGGATAGTAGCAACCTTTGAGGACCCAGACGGGAACATTATCCAAATGCTGCAGCAACCTTCAAGTCGCAATGAGCTCTAGCTGTCTTCATCTTCAAACCCACGTTTCCTCAAATGAATTGCCTCTTTCAAATAAACATTATTGATTTCTTTGGAGGTTTTATCTGAGTTAACGTGAACCATAACCCGTATACATCTTTCTTGAGCATCCGCAATAAACATTTCATGTGAGCACATCAGAGCAACATCAACCCAGCCAATCTTTCTTGCAGCAACCGCTGGAAATTGGGCATTCAAATCCTTGGTCGTAGTAAAAAAAGCACTTATCACATCATCCAGCTCAAAATCATTTTCTTCCACCAATGATTCCAACATTTCGCGAGTAGCGTCCACTATTGCATCTTTCGTATTCTCATCTGCAGTGGTAGCTCCTCTTATAGCCCTTACTTTACTCATATTATGGTTCTCCTAAAAACGTGTAGCACATAATAAAACAAAATTATGTTTACCCTGTAAGCCCTTTGACAAATTGAGAGGCAGTATCTACCTCTCTGCCCAAATCTGATTTAGCTACAGCATCCAAGAATGCACTGCCTACAACTGCTCCACTCGCAAATTGTCCAATCCTCTCCACATCTGAATGTGTAGACACACCAAAACCAACGAGAACCGGAAGGTCAGTATAAGCTCTAATACGTTGCACCAGTTCCTCTACGCCAGCGGATAATCGATTCCTGGCTCCAGTAACTCCAGTAAGACTTACGCAGTAAATGAACCCTCCAGCGTTTTTACATGCAGACTCAATTCTTTCATCCGTACTCGTAGGAGCCAAAAGCGGGATCATATGTATACCTTGATCCCGGCATTTTTCCGACAATATCCCTGATTCCTCTGTCGGAAGGTCCGGCACAATAAGGCCGTCTACCCCAGCAGACTTAATATCTATGAGTAATTTATCAAATCCATATCTGTGAAACGGATTGAAGTATCCCATAAAAATCAATGGAGAATCATTATTGTCGACACGAATTCCTTTAACCGAATCAATAGCAGTAGTGATAGTAACTCCATTCTCCAATGCCTTGAAACTAGTGTCCTGAATAGTTGGACCATCAGCCAACGGGTCACTGAAGGGAATTCCCAACTCAAGCATATCTGCACCTGAAGCAAGAATTTTAGTCGCAATTGGAACTGTAAGTTCTACAGTGGGATATCCCACTGTCAGATATGGAACCAGCGCTGGCCTATTTTCCGCACCAACCCTTTCAAGACAATAATCAATTCTATTTTTCAAAACATTCATATTCAAATCTCTACAAAAAACATATATCTCAAAATGTCACAAAGTTAGATCACGAGTAACTACCAAACGATATTCTCGTTAATTCATGCTGATGCCGCAACCATTACCACCAATAAATTCATGCACCCATGCGTAAGTATCGGAGGGTAAATCGAGCGAGATCTAATATAAAGGATAGAAATCACAGCTGAGCAGGTAAAAACTGGAATTAAAAGACCGAGATGCCCATGAAGAACAGCAAATACGAGAGAAGTCAAAACTACGGAAGAAAATACGCTCCACTTAGTTATAAGCAATTTCAAAAGAAATCCTCTAAAAAATATTTCCTCAACTACTGGAACGAAAAGACAAATCGCAAATAAGTTTGCCAGTATGAACCACCCGGATCCAAGAATATTCTTAGGTATCTCAGGCGTATAAAAAAAAGTTAACTCTAAACGTGTGACAATCACCATATATAGCACTACAAAAAGAATATTGGCTGGTACACACAGCACAGCGAGAAAGTATGACCTCCAAGATTTGGGTGGCTGCAATTTCAAATCTTTATAACTAAACACACGGCCACGAGAACACACTATTAATACAAAAATCAACAATAATATTTGAGGAAGAGCCAGAATCCACGGAGAAAAATAAGACTGACTATTAGCCGACAGGAACGTAGTTATAACAATTCTAGTAGTTAATATAGACCCATAGCAGAGAATAATCACAAGTAATGATGTAACCAATACTTGAGTGTCCGATTCTAACCGATGACACAAATATCTATTCCACAATGTAAGCATCGAAACAGTAGTTAGCTATTCAACCACTCAACATCTCCATAAAGGTCTGCTGGATGCTGTTTAGAAGCGTAAACCTGGTAATGTTCAATAGAGTCAGACAGTTTTCCGTCAGAGCCGTGTCCTGGATAGAAATCAATCTCTTTGGGCAAACTTAAAAGACGCGACTCAATACTAGTGACTAGCTCTTCTAGCGCCTCTGGGGAGCGACTTTTACCCGGTCCTCCTGGAAACAATGTATCACCTGAAAATAGATGGTTGCCTACCCTCAGGCAAGTGGATCCATCCGTATGACCTGGGGTAAATATAGGGGTCACTGCCATATCCCCAAAATTCACATCTTTCCCATCCTCTAACAAGAAACCTGGCTGAACTGGCAGAGCATGCGCATCAGGACCACCTATCCCTACAGGAACGTCAAAAGCTCCCGTAACTTGATCAAATCCCAGCAAATGATCCATATGGTTATGGGTTATTAATATGGCCGTAACATTCGTAGTAGAGGCTATTGCTATCAGCTCTTCAGGATCCGCAGGGGTATCAATGATAATGCTTTCCTTAGTCCTATTACAGACAGTTAAGTATGCGTTATTATCATACGGACCGCATGTAATTTTATAAATTTGCAGATTGCCGTCTGTCACGTGAGGGGTCATCGTCAGCTCCTCAAAATTAGGTTATTTCATAGTCAATACATGGTAACAATACAAGTTAGAGCAGGATTATATCAGTGCCCGAAATGAATCCACCATTATGTAAACTGAATCATCCTGGGGAAAGTAATCAGAATCAAATAATTAAGTCTGGACTGAACCATCACTAGTCAACGCATATGTCGAGGAAAATATGGAAATTAACGGACTCATTATAAAAGGCAGCGATGGTAGTAAGCGCATACACTTAAAATGTGAACATCAAAATGGTGTTTTATACGTCGTACCTGCTGAGGCTAGTTGGGTATGCAATGAAGACTTATTACACGCCCACTCTATCGCGGGGTTTTTCGATGACATAGTTGATCTCGATGACAAAAACATTCAACAGATAATGCAAAAATGGGGAATTTATTACCGACCAATCAAAACCGAGAATTCCGAGCAAAAAGAACTAGGAGACTCCTAGTAATCTTCATCAATTATGGGTGATTCATTGGAAATCAATCTCGGTATCACCGGAGTGAACGCCTCTTCATCTCCTGATTCAGTATCATCACTGGACCAATCTTTAAGATTCGCCAATTTGTCTCCATCATTTATGAGATACCCAATCGAACCGTTTGGAATTGTTGGCAATCCTTCAGCTTTCCCTATAAAAGATGCTGTTTGCGACTGAGATGGATGTCTATACACTTCCCTGATAATGACAGAAATACTGCTATCACTAGCACTGGTGATACTAGCTTCATATTTATTTCCACCTTCCATGAGTCTCCTCAACCGGGCACCAATTTTTGCTTCAACAGCGCCGATCTCCTCTCCAGCCTCAGTTCTCACTCTCATTCCCTTCCCGTTGATAAACAATTCAACCAAATGGCCTGAAACAAGTGTGGAAAAATCCAAATCCCGTGGAACATTCACAAGTTTGGTAACGCCTGTCTTTCCTGTCTCTTCAATAAAATTTATTGCTTGAGACTGTGACTTCACAGATTTTGCATTACTCGAACGACTAAGCTTTTCAATTCTCTCAATGTTCTTATTGGCGATTGGACTCTTAGGGGATATCACTAATGCACAGCGAAACGCGTCAGATGCCTTCCTATTTTTACCTAATTCCAAAAAAGCTTTTCCAAGCCGGTTATATGCTTCTAAATCCCAAGGAAAGTCTTCAATAATCATTTCATTCATATCTGCAGCTTCTTTCCAAGAAAAATTTACCGCATGCTGGACAGCTTTTTTTGTACGGTCTTCTTTAACCTTTTGTAGTCCATTAGAAGCCTGAAGATGCTCTGCAGCCTCGTCCTCTCTTGAGAGATTCAGCAAAGCTCTTGCTCTATTTATGTGCGCGGAATCGTCACCTGGTAATTGTTCAACAATCCCATAGTAAGCTAGCTCTGCCTCCTCCCAGAGTCCATGCTGGGCTAGCTTCTGTGCTTCTATAGACTGCTCTTTTCTAAAGATCAAAATCTCTTTTAATTGATTGGCTTTCACGTTTTTTCCCCGTTAATCCTAGTTTGAAACAACTAAGTGACGGAATTCTAATCAGCGTCATTTAGAGAGTTCAATACATTTCAGGCATACTATCGGGTCATTTTTGAAAACCAGAACTTCCGAATATTCTAAGAAGTATCATCCGAAACATAGCTTCAACAACGATCCCCATCGACATTTTTGATTTGCCTATCAACCTATCATCAAAAATTATCGGCATTTCATGCACAGACTGTTTAAGTTTTTGACAATGAAATGCAACTTCCGCTTGAAACCCGAATCCTTTGCACCGAATATTTTCCCAAGGTATAACGTTCAATGAGGAATTTCTGAATGCTTTGAACCCCGAAGTAGCATCGTTTACATTTATCCCAGCCACTAATTTGATACCCAAATTCCCAACACCACTAAGAATGCTACGGCTTCTACTCCATCCTTGATCAGTTACTCCTCCATCGACGTATCTGGACCCCACTACTACATCATATTTTTTCAGCAGCTCCAACATTTCGGGAATATATTCAGGTCTATGAGACAGATCTGCATCCATCTGTATCACAAAATTACAATCCGTACTTAATGCAAATTCAAAACCCTCTTTGTAAGCAGTACCTAAGCCTTCTTTAGATGGCCTAGATATCACCTTTATCTCATTCTCATACTCAAAGGACAATGACCTTGCCAATTCTCCAGTTCCGTCAGGGGACGAATCATCAACAATAATTAACCTCAAACCATCAATGTTCAAATCAAATATACGAACGACCAAACTCGCCAGATTATCTGCTTCGTTATAGGTGGGAATAACAACGCAAACGGAGCACAATTTTAAAATACCGTCAAAAAGTTTTCTTATTTATATCTGCCAAATAGATAGCGAAGCCTGACTAAGAGAGTATCACGAACCATTTCAAAAGATGCTCTATGGACTTGCACCTTACTTTTCTCAACACTTATCCAGGATACCGGCATTTCCAAAATATTCATATTTTTTCTTGCTGCCAGAAATAGAATTTCAACATCAAAGCCCCATCCCATAATTTTTTGATTTTGAAATAAATCTCGAGCCACTGACCCTGTAAAACATTTGTATCCGCATTGTGTGTCTTCTACCCCTGGCACTGCTATAACTCGTACAAACCAGTTAAAGAGACGACCTGTAAAATAGCGAAGTCGAGTCTCATGGAGACGCTCAGCACCTTCAACCTGTCTAGACCCAATTACAATGTCGTATTTTCCCTGTTCAATAGCTCCAACGAATTTACCTATCTGTTCCGCTGATACGGCAAGGTCGGCATCACACATCAATCGGTAACTGCCTTTCGCAGACAACATACCTATCTTGATAGCAGAACCTTTTCCTTGGTGACCTACTGAAATAACACTACAAGACTCACCTTCAACAATATGCTCTTTTACCCAGTTTGAAACTATGTAAGGGGTTCTGTCCAAGCTTCCATCATCAACGATGACAATCTCCCAACTATAAGCCTGGAGCCGCAAGTATGAAACAACAGATTCCAAAGTCGGCAAAATCCTGCCAGCTTCATTGAAAGTAGGGATAACAACCGATAAAAAACATTTGTGGAAAGTGTTAATCATTTTGAGAAATTCAAATCATTATAGAAACAGCGAGTGAAACAAACTTATTTCGTCTTATCTAGTTCAAATGCCTCATGTAATGCTTTCGCAGCATCAGCCGTAGCTTCCTCCTTCACTAGACAAGTAATCCGAATCTCTGAAGTAGTTATCATTTCAATATTAATATCTCTTTCAGAGAGAGATGAAAACATTTTTGCCGCATATCCGGGAGAATCTTGCATTCCAGTTCCTACTATGCTTACTTTGGCCAACCCTGTTGAGTGTCCTACATCCTTTATTCCCAGATCTTTGGAAACCGCACGTACCACATCCATGGCCGAAACTAGATCAGCTGATTTGACGGTAAAGGTTAAATCGGTAGTACCCGAAACGCTGGCATTTTGCACAATTACGTCAACACTAATATCCGCGTCCGCAAGTGGTTTGAACAAGGAAGCAGCCACCCCCGGCCTGTCAATAACAGAGTAAACAGTAATTTTTGTAACCTCTTTTTCTGTAGCTATACCTCTTACTCGATTACGTATTTCACCAACTTCAATATTCATATCTGCTCCCGAATGGATAAGTGTACCTGGAAGATCTTCAAAACTAGAAGCCACTAAAATTGGCACGTTATAAACCATGCCCAATTCAATAGACCTAGGATTCATTTTAGCCCCGTAACTCGCCAACTCTAGCATCTCTTCAAACCCAATCTCATCTAGTTTCTGAGCTTTGGGTACCATTCTAGGATCCGCAGTATATATGCCATCAACATCTGTATATATCTCACACCGGTCAGCTTTGAGAGCCGCAGCCAATGCCACTGCTGTAAGATCAGAAGCACCTCGCCCTAAAGTGGTAATATCACTCTCTTCCGTGACTCCCTGAAATCCAGCTACGATTACGATATTATCTTTCCCCAGTTCCTGCCTGATCCTTTCGGGAGACAATCTCGATATTTTCGCCTTGCCATAACTAGAGTCAGTCTGTATCCCTGCCTGAGCTCCACTTAGGCTGATAGCTTTCTTTCCAATCGACCTCAAAGCCATGGCAACCAGTGCACAAGACTGCAATTCTCCAGTTGCTAAAAGAACGTCAAGTTCTCTGGGGTCCGGACGATCCGATACTTCTGATGCAATTTCAAGGAGATCGTCAGTTAGATTACCCATTGCAGATACAGTTGCTACTACACTGTCGGATCTGTCGTGAGCAGATGCAACACGCTTTGCGACATTTTTGATTAGATCTGGGTTCGCAAGGGAGGATCCCCCATACTTTTGTACTACCAGAGACAATGTGAATTACTCCCGAATATTCCCTTACACAAATCTAGCCTCATATTCCGTAATATTTGTATCCTTACTTAACTACATGAGTTCCTATGGTAGTGGGACGTGTAATAACTATCTCACCATCCAACCCAGATTTCATTCCAGCATCAGCCATTTCATAGCCAATCGTATATTCCCGATTTAAACAAAATGCCAGCACGGAAGAACCTGATCCTGAGAGAAAAGCCCCAAGAGCGCCGCTATTCATAGCGGCTCTAATTATATTTTTTAAAGGGAAAAATATTCCTTGCCTCTCAGGTTGGTGCAACATATCTTGTGTCGCATAACGAAGATTATCTAGCTCTCCAGTAACCATGGATTGAACCATCAACGCCACTCTCCCAATGTTGTACACAGCATCGGTTCTAGACACTAAGGGCTTCAAGAGATTCCTTGCTTCTTCAGTAGGCATAGGGACGTTTGGGACATATAGAACTGCTGAAAGTTTTTCTGGAATGGGAACTGAGGCAGTGATAACTTCCGATTCCTCGTATATTCCTATCTGCATTCCTCCTAGGAGTGCAGGAGCCACGTTATCTGGATGACCTTCCATTTTTGCCGCTATTTGAACAAGTTCATTGATGTTGAGAGGAGATCCTGCATATTCGTTAGCAGCAAATAAACCTGATGCCAGAGAGGCTGAACTACTTCCCATGCCTCTCGATAATTCTATCTGATTATCACATTCAAGTAATACGTTTGGAACCACGTCACCTATTTCTTCAAAAAGTCGTGAAAAACTCTGGAAAACCAGGTTATCTTTCCCCGACGACAAGCTCTCCTCACCCTTGCCTCGAACAAGAACACTATTACCCAATTTATTTTCTTCATGGACCGTAACAGAATTCCAGACGTCAAGAGCTATCCCCAAGGAGTCAAACCCAGGGCCCATATTTGCCGATGTTGCAGGCGATCTCACAGTAATTTCTTGAGGTGACATGACTATGAAAGTATACATCGATGATAAACATGGAAATGTTCCATATTCGACTTATTTCGTTTAGTCGCACCTGCTACTATTCTTTTGAAATGGAGTATTTGCCCAAATAAAGTTTATTAATACCTATAAATTGAAATTGGCTTGTCACCTGTGACTAATAGAACAAAATCAGAATATCAATACGAATATTTAAAAGAACGAAGTCTAGAACTCCTAGATTTCACGACGATTAAAGCAAATATTTCCGACAGAGCAACTTTTTACGCGTCGAAATATAAGGCAAGCTCGATGCGACCAGCTTACGAAGAACACGTAGTTGAAGCTTTGATCGAAGAAACATCGGAAGGTAGATTCATTCTTAATAATGTTTCAAATTTTGGGCTCGGAAATTTAGGAGACATTTCAGACCATGTTAAGAGGGCCAGTCTGGGTGGTATTTTAACTGGCCAAGAGCTTATCGAAATTGCCTCGACCATAGATACTTTTACTTACTTAAGATCAAGTTTGTTGGAATATGCAGAAGAGATTGTTCTATTGGCATCAAGAGCCAAACTTATGTCCGATTTGTCATATCTCAGTCACTCAATTACAACCACAGTAAACCCAAACGGCTTAGTAAAAGATACTGCAAGCCATTCACTTGGAATCCTTAGAAGACAGGTAAGGGATTCATATACCCGAGTTACAACGGCCTTACAACACATCATTAGTGAAAGCGAAATGGAAGGCTCCATCCAAGACGACGTAATATCGGTAAGAGGAGATCGACTAGTTATTCAAGTTAAATCCAACATGAGAAATAAAATTCCTGGTGTGGTTCACGACGCTTCAAATACGGGAATGACGTTATTTGTCGAACCATTTTCTACTGTGAACCTATGTAATTCGTGGAGAGAACTGACATTGGAAGAAGATAGAGAGGTTGCCCGTATACTCCGCGATTTATCAGCGCAGGTAGGATCTCTCTCAATCGAAATTTCAGAAACTACAGCTGCTGTTTCAGAAATAGACTTTATCTTGGCAAGAGCCCGATACAGCAATTCCATAGGAGCACCAGACCCTCTACACAACTCCGGAAGTGCAGAGATAGATCATGTAGATGAAAAGCCCTTATTACGATCAGAACCTAGCCTAATAAAACTTAACAACGCGAAGCATCCTCTGATTGGTGAGGATATGGTCCCACTCAATCTTGAAATTGGCCCTAGCTGGCATGTGTTGGTTATCACGGGGCCGAATACAGGCGGCAAGACGGTAGCATTAAAGACTGTTGGCCTTCTTTCCGCAATGCAACAATGCGGAATTCACATACCAGCAGATTTCGCTAGCTCCTTGCCAATTTTCGATGCTATATTCGCAGACATAGGCGACCAGCAAAGCATCGAGACCTCGGTTTCAACATTTAGTTCCCACATCAGGTCACTAAGTGAAATGTTAACCCACTCTACTCAACGCTCTCTTGTCTTACTTGATGAGATTGGAGCAAGTACAGATCCCGACGAAGGCGCAGCAATAGCAGCCGCTGTCATAGAACACCTTGGTGAGAATAAAATATTCACTATTGCCACTACACACCACCGGTCTGTTGCAGCGACTGCAGAATCCAGTCCCTTTATGAGCAACGCAAGTTTTCATCTAGATCCCGATGATCTTAAACCCACATACAAAATATCAATCGGTATACCAGGGCGAAGTTACGCAATGGCTGTAGCATCAAAACTAGGACTTCCTGGAAATATTCTAGAGAATGCTGAGAAAAACTTGTCCCCTGAACATCGCCAGATAGGAAAATGGTTATCGGATATTAGTCGCGAACGAGAGCAAGTGTCTAAACTTCTAGATGAGACAAATAAAAGCCTTAATGAGACCAGGTCCCTGAGGGCTAAACTAGAACAGGAACTACACTACCTCATCGATAAACGAGACACGATCATAGAATCTGTTAGGACTAAAGCAGAATCGAGGTTTTCTGCAATTCAAAATTTATTGTCTCGAGCGGAATCAGCTCTTTCATGGGCGAGACACAGTGATAAATCATCTTCAGCATCGTTAGACGGCGAAATAGATTTGATAAAAAGTGAGTTGGGCAAAATAGATATCCCCGAAGCCAGTCCAGAAAAAGGTGATATTGACCTTGTAAGCTTAGGAGATTCTGTTCATGTTTCAGGGCTTTCACTCAGAGGAACACTTATAAGATTAGATTCTGAAAACAACAGTGCTGAAATCTTGGTCGGAAATATGCGGCTAAATGTTGAAGCAAACAAACTTTTGAAAACATCGATCACAGCAGATACAGATACAGATACAGATTCTATAAACTCAGTTTTAGATTCAAAATTAAATCGTCCCCCCATCCATTCCATCGATCCGATTGAAGATGTTCTAGACGTTAGAGGAGTTCGATCTAATCCTTCATTAGACATGTTAGAAACTTTTTTAGATGCCTCGGTGAGGGATGGATTGAGCAAAGTAACGGTAATTCATGGTAAAGGGACCGGAGCCTTAAGAAATATCATAAGAGAAAGACTTATGAACCATCCACTCGTCAATAGCTTTGGTTCTGAAAAAGATTCTCTAGGCGGCGACGGTGCAACCTACGTCATTCTGAATTGATATCATTTTCAGCCTCTTTGGTTACCAGCATCAGCAAACTAGGCAGAACGATCAAAGATGCCAAAAGGGCAAGGACTATCATCACCGCAGTCAGTTGCCCATAGGACGCAAACATGGGCATAGGTGCAAAACCCATAATCGTAAAGCCCACCACGCTGGATGCGGCGGAAGCTACCAACGCAACTCCCGTCCCCCTTGCAGCTCTTCCCAGAGACTGAACACGGGACGCATTTCGTCCCAATTCTTCTCTAAATCGTTCCGTCATATGTATGGAATAGTCTATGCCTACTCCTATAGAAATCGCTCCGATCATTGCGGTTACAAAATTTAGAGCGAATCCCGCTATTGACATGATCCCGTAGAGCCAAACAACCACCAAGCCTATAGGAACTACGGTCACAACTGCATATCTTAATGACCTCATAGTGACTAGAAGTAAAATAGTTGCAGCCGCAATAGCCACCGGAAGAGAAGTGTACAAAGTACGGGTCGAGGCTGATAATTGTTCCTCTCTTGTGAAAGGAGATCCTGTCAATCCTGCGCGATCTATAGATGGGTGAGATTCCAGCTCTAACAAAAGTGGTTTTAGCTTATTAGCTGTTTTTGAAACAATGGATTGATCTCTCGTACCAGGGATCATAAATGATACTGTTGTCAGATCTTCGTTGTCTTTAGAAGGATCCATCAATTGAGCCAAATAGATTGCTCCTCTTACTTGGTCCGCTCGAAGAACAAGTACACCATTCTCACCTATGACTCCTTCCTGCAGAGAATATCCAAATGCTGCCTCCATCTGAGTCCTGGTATCAGGAATACCATTAAGATCAACATCCGTAATACTCACACCCGTAGCAGACTCAATGGAGTCTCTAGCAGCGAGATTATTCACAATAAACCTAGATGTATTGAGAACATCCAAACCAATTATCACTTCTCCACTCGCAGTCTCCGCCACTTCATCGACCATTCTGAGTGCATCAACAAATTCAGATATCGCAAAGACGGCGGCAGGGTCCATTAAATCCCCACGAACGTACACAACACCAGGCTCTCCCCCAGTCTCACCAAGGTGTTCGTCTATCTTATCTAGCCCAATAACAAATTCGGAGTTGGAATCAAAAAAATCCTTCACATCAAAGGTAGGTTCTAGTCTGATTGCAAAAACACCTGCCAAAATAGTTAACGCAGCTGCCGACAATAGAACGACAAAAACATGAGATCCTGCCAGAGTCACAACCTTTTCGACCAGGCGCATAACGAAAGAATGCTCAGGATTTTCAAAAACATGGTCATCTAGAGTTGAGTCGTGTAATTCCTCATTCCCATTACCAAACCTGATGAGACAAAAAGCAGGAATCACAAGAAAAAAACATGCCGCTATTCCCAACATCAATACTCCGTAGGTTTTGTCTACGGCTAACATGACTATCACTGTGCCGCCTGATGCTACGGCCACAGAAATAGAACCTACAACCCTAAGAAATATGGATTTCCCACCACTGTATGACTTCCTAGATTTATATATCAGTTCGTCAACTTTCATAGTGGTAACTGGGGCAACAATACCCAGAATAATGAAAGAGGATAAAACTGCTATTGCGGCGGCACTTCCAAAATGTATTACCGCCTCGATACTAGAAGTTAGATTGGATAGAAAAGCTATACTGTCGCTTGCCATTGCGAGCAGTAACGCTCCCAAAACCCCAGCTAGTCCGACTTTTAAGGCCCGTCTGGGCGAATAACCACTGTCAGTCTCCTCGCGATATCTACGGACGGCGTGAACTACGAAGTCAACACCCAGAGAAATCATGCCGACAGGAACCACCAAATCTATTACCAGACCGGTCTTTAGACCGACAATAGCTGATATCCCCTTCAGCCATACCATTAGTAGACCCAATCCTATCCCAGTAATGGCGGTAGCCCAATACGACCTTAAGCTCATCCCAACAACTAGGACAGCCCCTATAATCGTAAATGTAATAAAAAGTCCTGCTGTTTGACCTTCTTCAGCAGACTCAAGATTGGGATCAATGGCAACTCCCCACATCTCATATGTTTCGGAATCGCCTTTCATCACTAAAGCAATTTTGCGATTTAGATGCTCTTTATTAATCACATCTGGACCGCCACCTAATCCAATTTCCAGTCCTCCTCCACCGAGTTTTTCATTATCCGCCATGAGGTTAAAAATAGTAGCGGGAGATGACCACCACTCCACATCAACACCATCAACTTTCCTATCCTCGAAAGTGGCTTTTGTTGATAACATATCAATAAATGAGCGAGTGTCAGGGTTAGCGACTATTCTTGAAACTGCCAACTTAATATCGTGATCAGTCGAATCATCTAGGCTAATTCCATCCATAGACAAAGAAGCTTCGATAGGCTCTAAGATGGACCGTATTCCTGTAATGTCCAAGCCATAGTCATTATCAAAATATGTGAATAAATACTGCTGATTAGTTAATGTCCCAGATGCGAGTTCTCCTCTCTTGTCAAGATCAATAACTCGATCTCGGTTGCTGGCAAACTCTCTCAATACATCAGCGGTAATTACATCGCCATTTTTAGACTCCAGGACGTATGTAGCGAAATGAAGAGGAGTTGGAAATTTATGATCTATATCCGCCTGCATGTCATACACTTCCCCTGGAGGATTAGGGGAAGCTTGCTGGGTGGGGGCCATACGTATCATCGGATATAACAGTAGAAAAGTAACCACTACAACCGCAGCGATAGCTGCAACCGGATGGTCTGCAACAGAGGAAACAAATCTATTTTTCCAATCATGATAGTTCATGAGTTTGAGAATCCCCATGTGAATCGTTGTTGAAGTATTATAGAAATAATAAAAATTATCCTATAGTAGACATATTCCAGTAAACGCTAATTACATTCCTAATGAGGAGTTACAGATTTTGCGACTCATATTCATGGGAACCCCAAACTATGCTATACCTGTCCTAGATAAACTGGTTAGGAGTGGTCATGATATAGCAGCTGTTTACACTCAACCCGACAGACCAGCGGGTAGGGGAAGAATACTCACCCCCACACCTATCAAAAGTCACGCAACGGACCTTGGCCTTGAAACGGTGGAAGCCCGGGATTTTTCTGACAATAGTTCTTCACTTGCTTACATGCTTTCTTTCGGTGCAGATGCTGCCGTAGTGGCTGCATACGGAATTATGCTTCCGGGTTTTGTGATTAATGAATTTCCACTGGGCATGATTAACTTACATCCCTCACTGTTACCAAAACTCAGGGGCGCGTCTCCTGTGGCAACTGCAATTCTTCAAGGTTACACAGAAACGGGTGTAACGATCATGAAAATAGATGAAGGTATGGATACTGGACCTATCTTAAAACAAAAATCCGTGAGGATTGGAGCAAACGAGAAATGTGATGACCTTACAGAAAGATTATTCATCCTAGGTTCAAATTTATTAGTTGATACTCTGGGCGAAATACAGACAAAGAAAGAAAAAATCTTACCCCAAGATCCCTCAAAGGCGACCGTTACAAAAAGACTTAAGAGAGAAGATGGTGAAATTGACTGGACCCAGTCCTCCGAGCAGATCTCCAGGGCAATAAGAGCCTTCCATCCATGGCCAGGTACTTTTACCAAGTTCGGCGGGAAACGCCTCAAAATTCTTGAGGCTGGGATCAATGATAAAGGTCCAGGGAATTTAGACTCTGGAGAGGTTCATTGCAAAGACAATGTCAAAGTTGGAACCGGAAGCGGATCAATTTCTTTACTCTCAATTCAATTGGAAGGGAAAACCCCTACAAATGCTTCAGACTTTGCCTCACATACCCCAGATTTTGACGGGGCAATCTTAGGAACCTAACCAAATTATTTTTCTCCCAACCTGAGTAACCTATTTAGAGATATTTTCCTAGCAACGAGAACAGAAATAACTGTGACCATTGCGAAAACAACGCCCATAGAAAGATACGTACTAAGTAGACCGCTCCAATTTACCTGCATTACCAACGGAGGCAACACACTTATTCCTATGTCATCACTGCCCATAAATGGAATCAGCACTGTACCTAATCTTTCTCCCATAAGAGTTCCAATAATCATTCCTAATACGACAACTGATAGGTGCTCCACCCACATAAGTGACATCAACTGGTTTTTAGATAATCCAATAGTCCTAAGTAAAGCAAATTGTGCTTCTCTTTCTCGAAAAGAAAAATAGGAATGTGAAACAAAGCCAATAGCACTGAGAATGAGTATTGAACCAAAGGCGATTAGTAGAAGAGACCTCCAACCGGCCCTTACCAGCGGATCTATTGTGATGAGTGAAAGTGCCTCCTGTTTGTCTAGAATATTCCCATATGAAAAAGGGCCATCTTCCTTAAGAGACCCCATTAATTTAATCCTCTCTGACTTTTCAATAGAATCATCGGTGGAAATCCATATTTCGTTGGGTGTTATTCCACCTCGCAAGATCCCTCGATTAGTAGTTGTCAGAACAGGTTCAAGTCCGGTTATTAAAAAACTTTCCTCTTTCGTATTCAGAGTTGGAAAATATTCAAATTTGTCTATTAATATAATTTTTGTATGGTGACC
>MDTE01172639.1_pt1 | contig 16615 bp, 13 predicted proteins | sample 811231 | NCBI WGS metagenome assembly MDTE01 (sample SAMN05326651, study PRJNA326480) | marine metagenome | isolation source: seawater | place: Indian Ocean: Red Sea | collected 2010
ATATTGTCCTCCCAACTCGTTGCTTCGATAGTTCTCAGTGGCGTGTGGGAAGTGATCATAGTAATGAGTCATTACGCCGTTATTTAGGACAACTGTTATTGTTCCTAATTCTGATCTGGCAGCGGTCTCGATGTCCAGACCCGCCATTCCGAAAGCAGCGTCACCCATGACATTAATAGGAGTTCTGTCTGGATCGGCAATTTTTGCTCCTAAGGCCAATCCCAAACCATAACCCAGCTGAGTCGACTTGCCCCATCCAATATATGATCTTGGTTTTAGCGCAGGCCAGAAGGGCACGATTTGGTTTCTTGGGTACCCGGAGTCGTGAGTAACTATGCATTCTCTGGGGTCGATTGCTGACATCATTTCCTTGAATACCCTATATGGGCTCATTGGGGTTTCGTCGGAATTTAGTCTTGGTCCCCATTCCTTCATGAACTCATCTTTGATGTTGGAAATCTCATCCCTTACTCCATGGACATCTCCTCTTCCGTGTTCACCAAGTTGGGATTTTGACTCTTCTATAAGTTGTTGGAGTACAAGTCGGGCGTCTCCCACTGCACCGTACTGAATCCTGTTGTCTCTATTCAAATCTTCTGGTGTGTTAGTTATTTGTGCCTTTGTAACTCCAGGAGGCATAGGGGCTGTGAAATTCGATATTGCAAAGCTCGTCCCAATCCCTAGTACGAAATCAGTATTTTGAAGGAACCTGTCTACCATTAATGTTCCTGTGTTCCCACCAGTTCCAAGTGCCAAGGGGTGATCCTCGGGGAAAGCGCTCTTTCCAGCCAAACTGGTCATTACAGGCACGTTGACTAGTTCTGCAAACTCGATGAGTTCGTCCCACGCCTCGGCATATAGAGTCCCCTGTCCAGCAACAATTATTGGTTTATCTGCCTTAAGAAAGGCCGTCACTATATCTCTTACATCTTCCGAAGCAGCATAGGATTTATAAACTTTTACAGGCTCATAATCCTCTATATTTTCTGGAACTTCAGCGTGCCCGACATCGCCTGGTAGCTCAAGTAGTACGGGTCCTGGCCGTCCGTGTTTTAGATGTGTGAAGGCTCTGCTAACCATTTCAGGTATTCGTTCGACTGTTTCTATACGTCCCGACCATTTTGTGATGTGCTGGTAGTTAGGGACTGCATCAAATCCTGGATGAACTCCCACCCGGTCTGCAGTTGAACCTCCTGGTATCAGGAGAACAGGAACGTTGTCAGCGTATGCCTGTGCAACTCCTCCAAAAGCATTCTCAGCTCCCGGACCGTGTTGCATGGTGAATACACCTATCTTATTTCCGTTATGGATGCGGCTATAAGCGTCTGCCATGTTGACCCCTGCCCGTTCCTGTCGGCACAGATACGGTCTGATCCCTTCTTGAGAACAGGCCTCTATTAGAGTTTGTGCAGGAAAGCATGAGATCCATTCAGTTCCTTCTTTTCTCAGAAGCTTTGCCATTAATTGATCACCGTTCATTCAGTTTCTCCTTATGCATCTGTTAGATTCTTGTCCACGCTCATGGGAAGTGAATACGTAGAATTTTCGCATATTCTATTAAAGTTAACCATAATTCTTTTGGCGAAGCATACTGTATGGCTGTTAACTCGGCGGGTCAAGGGAACCTTGCTAATTCTCTAGCCAGACCTTTCGGCCGCTTCTTTTCCAGCTATTTTGCCAAATACTGCTCCAGCCATGAGACCAGCACCACCTGGGTAGTTGTTGTAAAACAGTCCGCCAGTCAACTCACCAGCAGCATAAAGCCCTGGAATTGCCACGTCTGATGTGTCCTGAACACGGCAGCGGGTATCAATTTTGAGTCCTCCAAATGTGAAAGTGATACCGCAAGTTACGGCGTAGCCCATGTACGGTGGAGAGTCAAATTTTTGAGCCCAGTTCGATTTTGGTGGTGTTAATCCGACAGTTCCTTTGCCGTCCAAATTAGTGGGATTAAATTCTCCCTCTTGGACAGAAGCGTTGTAATCGTTGATCGTTTTAACCAGGCCTGGAACATTTATGTCCAGTCCTTCAGCTAGGTTTTCTATGCTGTCACTTTCAACCATAGTCGCTTGTTGTATGAAATATTCGTCACGGAGTAAATGTTTACTTTTTTGATCAAATAGTTGGAAAGCAGCACGTTGTGGTTGCTTGAGTATTTCTCTTCCATATTTGGCATATGTATAGTTCCTAAAGTCCGCGCCCTCGTCGACAAATCTGTTTCCGTCAACATTTACTATTAAGCCAAAAGGATAAGAGTGTTTCTGGAACAAGTCTGCTACGTTGCGGTCGCCATGAGGGGGAGCATTTAAATCCCAAGCAACTGCGTGACAGCCACTCCAATGTCCGTGAGATTGTGCCCCTATATCTAGAGACATTTGGATTCCTTCTCCGGTGTTATATTGTGTGCCTCTCACTTTCGCCAATTCCCATCCGGGCCCCAGATACCTTGTACGCATTTCAGCATTGGCTTCAAATCCGCCACAGGCTAGAACCACGCTACGGCAGTTAATGAGTTCATATCCTTCGGGTCCCTTAACAACGACCCCGTTAATTTCGCCATTGTTACTGGTTTTGAGTTCAGTAGCGGCCGACTGATATCTAACTTCTATCTCCGCATTTTGACAAAGCTCAAATAATCGGTCAGAGAGCCCTTTGCCTCCACCTACCGATTCAACTATCAAGCCGCCCCAGAAGCGCAGCTTCCCCTCGTGTTCAAATGCCTGTCGCCCGTAGGCAAGAATCCAAGGAACTCCCTGATCTCTCATCCATAACATTGTTGGATACGACTCTGACACAAGGATCTGTAGAAGGTTGGGATCGGATAAACCTTCGGTTACCCTCATTACGTCGGCGTAAAAATCAGAATTGCTGTACGAGCCGACATCAATTTTGGCCTGCTCCTCTTCACCTATGTTAGGTAACAAATTAACTATCTCTTCTAACCCGTTATACGCGAATCTGAATAACCCCCCAGTGAAATAGGAGTTTCCCCCTCGGAGATGTTCAGGTGCTTTTTCCAGTACAAGCACTCTACTTCCTTGCTCCCTCGCTGAAAGAGCCGCGTTGAGAGCCGCACTACCTGCCCCTACGACTACAACGTCGAAATCGTTTTGCTTTGGCATTTACTATCTCCTTGAATCCAAAATACTTGAACATAGAGAAATGTAATTTACATTTCTCTATGTGGCAATTCCTCATTAAAGAGACAGTGCTAAAATGTGCAGGTGAATACAGGAAAAAAAGTTACTTAATTGGGTTCGTTTCGGATTGACCCCTTAGGTGAACCATAAGTATAATTATTTTTTGTTGATTATTTAAGTCTAGGAATGAAGGCTAAATCGGTCCCGAGAGAAAATTGATTCGTGTTGTATGGGTTCCAAGAATTCGAATATCTTTCTAGATGGAATCCCGGAGGCAATCTAGCAGAATTGTCGATTTAGTTTTAGAAAATACAAAAAAGAACTAATGTGAGGGAGGCTATAATGCCACCACTTCCCAAGAAAAAACACTCCAGCAAAAGAAAGGGTGGTAGGAACGCGCATAGGGCGATCAAACCTGCGTCCCTTTCAACTTGTCCGCAATGTCACAGTCCGCGGATGCCCCACAGGGCATGCTCAGAATGTGGTACCTACAACGGTAGATCTGTTATAGAAACTGCTCAAGAGACCCTTTAATATCTTTCATCATAAGACGCATACACAGCCGTTTAGTCTTCCAAGGAGTTTCTAATGACCCTAACTTTTGTAAATGATTCCAAAACTGCATATCTGTTTCCAGGGCAGGGTGCTCAGGCGGTAGGTATGGGTTTGGAACTGTTTGAGGGTTCTCAGGCAAGTAGGGCAGTTTTCGAGGAAGTTGATGATGCCCTTGGTAGATCTTTGTCACAAATTATGTTTGAAGGTCCTGAAGAGTCTTTGCGTGAGACTGTGAATGCTCAGCCCGGCATAATGGCTGTTAGTTTGGCGTGTTTACAGGCTATGCTCGAGAATTTGAGCGAGAAAGAAATTTCTGGGCCACTTTTGATGGCTGGACATAGCTTGGGGGAATACACGGCTTTGGCTGCTGCAGGGGTATTGAGCATTCGTGATACAGCCCTGCTTGTTCAAAAGAGAGGCGAATTAATGCAGGAGGCCTGTGACTCCAACCCTGGTACTATGGCGGCTGTTCTTGGGCTGGATGAGATGGTTTTGGAAGAGGTTGCTCGAGAATCCGGGACCTTTGTATCCAATATAAATACACAGGAACAAATAGTAATCAGCGGATCAAAAATGGCAGTAGCAAGGGCCATGGATATGGCGACAGCCAGGGGGGCTAAAAAAGTTATTCCGTTAAGAGTTGGTGGGGCTTTCCATTCAGGACTAATGGAACCTGCTAAAGCAGGACTTGTCGAGGCAGTGAATAACGTTGATTTTAAGACTCCTACTGTGCCGATCATAGCTAACTGCACTGGGCAACCTTTGAAAAATCCGGAAGAAATTCGGGAAGAGCTCATCGCCCAAATATCCGGATGTGTTCAATGGAAGAGGACCGTTGATTTCATGATCAAATCGGGTGTAACTAACTTTCTTGAAATCGGTCCTGGGAAAGCTCTTGGTGGAATGGTAAAACGTATAGATAGAAGTGCTAACGTGACTAGTATTTCCGACCTAGAGGCTATATTGGCGCTTAGTAGAAACTGATAGGATTTGATCAGCTGACCTAGATATCTAAGTTGTTTGTAGATTAACATTCGTTGAGTATGCTTGGAACTGGTACTGTAACCAATAGAAGAGAAGCGAGAGTAGTTGCCTTGCAAGTACTCTGTGAGGTTGATGTTGTCCGGCATGAAGCAGCTTCGATACTTGACGAGTTATTTTCAGATCTTGATATTATTACCAGTCACTCAGAGTTTATATCAGACCTTGTAGAAAATGTGCTTGTAAATATTGAGGAACTGGATAACATAATTACGGATTATGCGCCCAGTTGGCCAATATGGCAGATTGCAGTGGTGGATAGAAATATAATTCGCTTGGCAGTCGCTGAGATAAAATGGTTGCCAGAAACTCCGGAGGGGGCGGTAATTAACGAAGCGGTTGAGTTAGCGAAAGCTTTTGGAGCTGAGGGCTCGCCTGGATTTGTTAACGGGGTTCTGGGTTCCTTTGTTGTGAGTGTATCTAAATCGAATTCATAGGAATTATTAAAAAAGTTGGAGGCAAATAAATGGCACTTCTCGAACAGGTGCAGCAAATTGTTGCAGACAAATTAAGTGTTGATGAATCAGAAGTCGTTCCTGAGGCCTCTTTCACGGAAGATCTTAATGCCGATTCTTTAGATCTAGTGGAATTGATAATGGCCTTTGAGGAGGAATTTTCCTCTGGAGACGTCCAAATCGAGATCTCTGATGAAGAAGCGGAGTCGATTACTACTGTACAGGCTGCCATAGATTATCTTCGGGATAAAGGCATAGAGGACTGAGCCTCAGCTAGATTTTTATTTGTTGAATTTACGACCGGCCAACGACGGTCGTATCGGGTGCTGTTAGGGTTTAATTCGGCCTGTTATCAGGATGAATGCGGTGACTTGGGGAAATTTCCTTCAACCAATATAATCCGATTATGTTTTGAGTCGGGATTAATATTTATCTGGTTAATTACCTAGAGTGGTCGTTGGAGGAAATTATGAAGGCAGCAGTTTACCAAGGTTCTCAACAGCTCACTATTGAGGACATACCTATACCAGAACCGGGCCCAGGGGAAATTTTGGTCAAGGTAGGCTACAGTGCCATTTGTGGTACAGACGTGCATGCTTTTCTCTATGACATAGCACCACCAGGAGCTGTTATGGGGCATGAGTTTAGTGGGTCTGTTGTAGCCATTGGATCCGGAGTAAACCGTTGGAAAATAGGGGATAGGCTTGTAGGGGGAGGAGGTAATCCTCCGCCAGGTATGGAAGCACCTCTTAGGCGACAGCAACAATATAACTATCGTCTAGAAGGATTTGCAGACGATCGCAAGAGAGGTTACGCAGAATATACCCTTCTGACGGAATGGGCTCCATCACCAATTCCAGAAAACGTAACAGACCTTCAAGCCACTCTCGTGGAGCCCTGTGCGGTCGTAGTTAGGGCAGTCAGGCTTTCACGAATGAGATTGGGGGATACGGTAGCTGTCCTTGGTGCGGGTCCTATAGGTCTTCTCTGCATGCAAGCAGCCCAAGCTGCTGGTGCCAGAAAAGTCATCGTATCTGAACCCTCAGAAGCAAGAAGAAACGTAGCTTTATCTCTTGGTGCTGACGCGGTTGTTGACCCTACTAAGGAGGACCCTGTTGAGGCTATTATTTCTTTAACCGACGATTCAGGCCCTCATGTAGTTTATGAATGCGCAGCCGCTAAACCCACTCTCCAAACAGCATTTGATGTTGTCAGAAAACAAGGTAATGTCATGCTTGTAGCTCTAGCTTGGGAGGAAGTTCCTTTACTTCCTGTGGACTGGGCTGGAAAAGAAGTTAACTTTAATACTACGTTCGGGTCAGAGGCATATGACTGGACTATCGCAATGGATCTCATTTCCCAAGGCAAGGTTAATGTTGATCCTTTGATTTTAGATGCGGACATTATCGATATTGAAGATATTCAACAAGCGTTTGAAGCGTTGTGCCAGCCTTCAACTCAAGTACAAATGGTAGTGAAACTGTAGTTCATTTGTTTCTTATCTGATCCAAATATGTTTGAAGTAGAACAGCTGCAGAAGCAGAGTCTAATAAACCTTTGTTTTTCTTGATTCTCGTGGTCCTACCTGGTGATTCCTGAAGCCTTTTTCTGGCTTCTACAGTGGATAGGCGTTCATCAACGGTAGCTACTTTGACATCAGTAATATCGGTAAGATTATCTATAAATTGCTGTGTTTTCTCTGCCTGTGTACCTATGAGACCTGATGCTAGAAAGGGCATGCCTACTACAATGAGCGATGCATTTTCTTCTTGGCAAAGCTTTAATATCCGGGATTCTGCTCGATGCCTGGGAATTGCAGATCGAGGGGTGGCCAAAGTGAGGGTTGGATCGCTGACTGCTACTCCAATTCTTTTGTCCCCCACGTCTAGCGCAATGATTGGCTGGTTCAGCAGACTTATGACTCCTTTAATGACTTAGAGACAATATTAGGAACTAGAGATAAGGCCTCGGCGAGTTTGTCAGGATATCTTCCTCCAGCTTGTGCCGATTCTGGTCTTCCGCCACCACCGCCACCTATAACTTTTGCTATCTCACTTACGATGTTAGATGCATTTATGCCTCTTTTAACTAGGTCTTTCGTAACCATAGCAACCAACATTGGATTTTCGTTTATAACAGCGCCGGCTACAATAACCCCACTTCCTACTTTATCCCTTAACCAATCACCCACACTCCTTAACAATTCGGCTGTTGTCGCGGAAGCTTGAACGGAGAGTACTTTTACCCCGTCGACCTCTATAACTTCGTCTAGGAGTGATTCTGCTGATTTCATCGAAAGTTCTTTTTGCAAGTTTTCTAATTGGTCACTGGCACTTTCAAGCTGATCCTGCAAGGAAGAGATTTTTTCTCCCATTTCGGGAGGAGTGGTTTGCAGTGTCTCGGCCAGCCTGTTTTCTCTATTGAATCTTTCCCAGACTAGGCGTTCGGCCGCCCTACCAGATACAGCTTCAATACGCCTCATACCTGCTCCAATACTTGATTCACCTAGAACATATACTGTTCCAACTTCTCCTGTCCTATCAACGTGAGTGCCCCCGCATACCTCGAAGCTGAATCGACCACCATTGGCGATTTCAACTAGTCTGACTTTATCCCCGTATTTATCGCCGAAAAAGGCGAGGGCGCCCTGTTCAACAGCAGCTGTGTAAGTATTCTCACTTCTAACGATAGTGGCGTTCTGCCTTATTTTTTCATTAACCAGAGATTGAACTCTCCACATTTCTTCTTCAGTGACTGCTTGGACGTGGCTGAAGTCGAACCGTAGACGATCCGATGTTACTAGGGATCCAGCCTGTCTAACATGAGGGCCTAAAACTTGTCGCAGTGCGGCATGTAGCATATGGGTTGCGGTATGATTTCGAGCTGTATCTTGGCGTCTGATCGGGTCTACGTAGGACGTGACTGAGTCTCCAACTGAGATAAAACCTTCTTTTACCGTGCCGTAGTGGACTATGACATCAGGGATAGCTTCCTTGGTGTCCGATACTTCAATTTGTCCCTGAGTACCTACAATGTCACCGCCGTCGCCAACTTGCCCACCACCTTCTGGATAGAAGGGGGTTTCTTGCATGATAATTTCGACTTCTTGACCTTCTGATGCAGACCCAACCGATTGGCTGCCAGAGATTATCCCAACTATCACGGAATGACCGCTAATTGATTCATAGCCAATAAAACCTGTTTGTCCAACACCAAGATTTTCGTAAATCCGTACCCGGGCTTGGTCCCCATCAAATTGCGACCCAGACCTAGCACGTTCCCTCTGGGCCTCCATTTCAGTTGCAAAACCTTCCATGTCCACGGATTTCCCTTGTTCTGATGCTATTTCCTGCGTCATCTCCACAGGGAACCCATACGTATCCCAAAGCTGGAAGACTGTATCTCCTGAGAGTCTTTCAGAATCAGTTAGAGCACGTTCTAGCATAAGATAGCCATTGTCATACGCTCTTTGGAACCTGTCTTCCTCTAGGCGTAAGACAGTGAGTATAAAGTCTTTATGGCTTCTAAGTTCAGGATATGATTCACCCATTTGGGAAATTACTGATTGAGCCATTTCTTCCAAGAAAGGTTTCTCAATTCCTATCTTTCTTCCTAATCTTATGGCTCTGCGTATTACTCGTCTTAGAACGTAACCACGCCCTTCATTGCTGGGTACCACTCCATCGGCGGTCAGAAAAGTGGAGCTCCGAGAATGTTCGACGACTGCTCTTATCGCATAATCTAATTCGAGGTTTTCTCCATATGTGACATTAGTCATGTTAGATACTTGATCTATCATTGACGAGAAAATATCTGTCTCGTACATAGTTACCGTATCTTGCATAATTATTGTCGCCCTCTCCAGACCCATTCCTGTATCGATGCTGGGTGCAGGCAGTGGATCTCGACTACCGTCTGGGTGGTGATAGAACTGCATGAAAACAAGGTTCCAAAGTTCTACATATCTATTGCACTGTTCCCCGGTAGACATCTGGTTTTCACAATTGGGGGTACAGTCTCCCTTCAAGCATCCTCTCTCTTGACCGAAATCATAGTGAAGTTCGCTGCAAGGACCGCATGGTCCCTCCTCCCCATGTATTGGAGGCCCCCACCAGTTATCCTCGTCACCGAACCTATAAATGCGGTCAGTCGGGACACCTACGTTTTGCCACAGCTGATAGGCTTCATCATCTGTTTCATGGATAGTCATTGCAAATCTTTCTGCATTGAGCCCTAATTTAATAGTGACGAATTCTAGTGCGAAGGCGATAGCCTCCTCTTTGAAATAGTCACCTATGCTGAAGTTTCCTAACATTTCGAATAACGTGAGGTGAGTCGCATCTCCCACCACATCTATATCTGGTGTCCTGAAACATTTTTGTGAAGATGTCAGGCGTTGATTTGGAGGGGTTTGTTGTCCAGAAAAATAAGTTTTGAATTGGTTCATGCCGGCGATTGTCAGTAATAACGTGGGATCACCCACAGGAATAAGGGACGAACTTGGCATCCTTTGATGTCCTTTACTTTCAAAAAAAGAAAGGAATGATTCTCTTATTTCGTCACGAGTCATTTTTTGACCCATTTTGCTACACCTCTTTGGATGTTTGGAGGAAATTTACGTGTACCTGATTATTTTACACCCTCAGAAGGGTGGTATCAGCACAAAAATATATAGCATATCAAGGGTCTGACGCGCATCGAAACCCTAAGTTCCCTGAAGAACTATCAGGTGTATTTGAGCTTCTGGCAGCGACACGATATCTGTTGCAATAAGAATCATGGCAGAGATAGGAGCCACCCTTTATGGTCTTAGAGTATCCAGTTTCCGGGCCTTTCGGATTTTTTGTGACCTTGCTTCTGTGATAATCCGTACTGAACCAATCAAGTTGCCACTCCCAAACGTTTCCAACCATGTTAAAGAGGCCAAATTTGTTGGGTAAATATGCGTTTGCGGGAGCAGTCGAGTCATAGCCGTCAAGTTTGGTGTTGACTATAGGAAATTCACCCTGCCATATATTGCAAAGATGTTGGCTGTTGGGGCCGTATAATTCGTTTCCCCATGGATAAATGTTTTTGTTCATGCCACCTCTGGCTGCAAACTCCCATTCGGCTTCTGTTGGTAGCCTTTTTCCCGACCACAGACAGTATTGGGTTGCGTCATTCCAGGAAATGTGGACAGCGGGGTGTGTCATTCTATTTTGTATTCCTGACCCTGGGCCCTCTGGATGATTCCATGAGGCCCCATCGACCTTTTTCCACCACGGAGTGTTGGGGGGTGACTGAGTGGAATTAGTTCTTACTCGTTTTTCTATGAACATATGAAAAACGAACGACCACCCATACTCTTCCGCATCGGTCCTATATTTTGTTTCTTCAACGAACTTTGAAAATTGTAGGTTTGTAACTGCTGTCTCGTCTATGTAGAACGGGTCTACATAGACTTCCCGTGGAGGGCCTTCACCATCTCCGACAAATCCTTTTTCATAATTGGTGCCCATGAGGAATTTCCCACCGTTGATAAGACGCATTCCTTCTGTGGTAAAACCGTTGGTTTTGTCGTAACAAGTGGACTTGGTGGTCGTAATTCTCATTGCAGACGCTTCTTCTCTTGAAACAGTGCAGCAAGGTTCTATCTGGGATTTAATGGATATATATTTCAAGTGGTAGTACTACTAAATGACGGGCTTTGTAGTGTCTGTATTTCGTTGACAGCTTATTGCTCAGAGTATACTATCCACCGCGCTATGAGACATGCTGTACGATTAAATAAGTATTATTTTAAGGGCTGTGAGATCCTGCCTAAGAGGCACTGCTTGTTGGCGTAGATTGGATGCCATAAGTAAAGAGGGCCTCGGCCGGCAGTGGTCGAGGCCCTCTTTGCTTGTTTGGAGTTAATAAATAGTTACTAAGGGAGAGATTCATTCTATGAATACCCATCAAAAAAACCATGTAGAGGGACTGGGATTTTCGTCCGCTCGAATTTTTAGTCCACTGGAGTTGGTCGATCGGATTCCAAGAAGCGAGGCAGCAGCAAAGACTGTTGAAGAGTCCCGCGAGATTATTCAGAACATCTTGAATGGGACTGATGACAGGCTAATGATAATAACTGGGCCTTGCTCGATCCACGATGAATCTGCAGCTCTGGATTACGCGAATCGCCTTGTTAAGCTTAGAGAATCTCTAAGTGAAAAAGTTTATATAGTGATGCGCGTATATTTTGAGAAACCAAGGACTACTGTAGGTTGGAAAGGCTTTATTAATGACCCGAATCTTAATGAAACCTTTGATATACCGGCTGGTTTGGAGCGAGGAAGACGCCTCTTACAGGAGATAAATGAGATTGGCATCCCTACTGCCAGCGAATTTTTAGATCCAGTCGTGCCTCATTACATAGAGGATTTGGTTTCCTGGGTGGCTATAGGGGCTCGAACCACAGAAAGCCAAACACACAGACAGATGGCAAGTGCGATTGGTATACCGGTGGGATTCAAAAATGGAACTGACGGTAGCTTTCAGACAGCAATAGATGGTATTTCTGCAGCTAGCAAGCAGCATTCCTATGTTGGTACTGGACCGGATGGACATGTTTGCGTACTTCGGACCGAAGGTAATCCTGATGGGCACCTTGTTTTACGCGGAGGTAAAAGTGGTCCTAACTATGACGATCAATCTGTTAGGTCTGCTCAAAATGATCTGGGCAAAGGTGGACTTCCAGAGAACCTAGTGATTGACTGCAGTCATGGTAACTCTAATAAGGATCATGAGAGGCAACCTGCTGTTTTCGAGGACGTTGTGGGCCAAAGAGTCTCTGGGAATTCTGGTGTTGTAGGAGTTATGCTGGAAAGCCACATTAATCCAGGAAGTCAAAGTTTGGGGGATGATCCTTCTAAACTGGACTATGGTGTTTCGATAACCGACGCATGTGTCGGTTGGGAGAAAACTGAAGAGATTATCCTTTGGGCCGACGAGAAATTGAACGGTAAATAAATCGATTGCCCTACCATAAAGTCATTGAATCAATAAACAGTTGCTTTAAATCTTTTTCTTCAACAGGCCGAGGTGAGAGTTTTATAACGCGATGCTGTGGTAAAGCCCCTTTTGCCAGTGCGTCAGCGTCAGCTTCTGAATAACCGACTTCACTGAGACCATTTGGGATATCTATTTTACGGATTAGGTCTATAATCGCGTCTGCGAGTATATCGCCGGCATCTTCGGCGTTGGCATTTTCAACATTTGCTCCCATTAACCTAGCCGCTTGTAAATGTCTCTCCGGGTTCATGGGTGCTGTGAATCTGAATACTGCTGGCGCATTAAGGATTACTGACATTCCATGAGGAACGATTGGCATTCCTTCCGGATAACCTTCCACAAAATTATTTTCCACCATACCTGCTACGGGATATGACATTCCATGCGGTAGATGGCATCCGGCATTACCGAAACCAACTCCAGCAAATGTTGCTGCCAGCATCATTTGACTTCTACTTTCATAATCATCGCTGTTGTGAACGGATGAAACGATGTTCTGGGTGCACATCTCGATCGCTCTGGTTGACCAAACATCACTGATAGGATTTGAACCTTGATATGAGGGTCTCAGTCCCGGATTTTCAGGTGCCTCTCTTTCGTGAAATGGAATTGCTGTGTATGACTCAAGTCCGTGACAAAGTAGATCAAGCCCGCTGCACGCCTGTACCATTTTAGGCATCGTTCCCGCATTGTCGGGATCCACTAGTCCCATAACAGGTCTTAGAGATCTGTGTGCTATTCCAGTTTTTGCCTTCATGTCTAAAAGATCAAATATTGCTACACCAGTGGTTTCACTCCCCGTGCCTCCCGTTGTTGGTATGGCAATGAGGGGTTTCAGAGGTCCAGGAACTGGAGAACCTCTTCCAATCGGAGCGTTAACGTATTCAAGAAAATCTGCCGGGTAAGTAGCGTATAAGTTCGCTGCTTTGGCGGTGTCAATTGTGGAACCTCCCCCTATTGCGACATATCCCGAAAATTCACCCTCGGTTGCAAATAATATTGCGTCTTTAAATGACTCGTCGGTAGGCTCAACTCGAACCTGATCATATATAGTGACTTCAATGTTTTCAGAGGTTAAGGATTCGTGAGCAATCCGCACCGCATCAGTGGTCACTATATTGGGGTCAGTTACTATTAACACTTTTCTCGCCCCTAATCGTGCCATCTCATATCCGACTTCTTCTGTCACACCTGGACCGTATTTGATCGATGAGGTGTCTATTGTGAAAGCTGTGTCAGTAATAAGTTGGTTGTTTAGAGGCGACATAGTAGTTCTCTCACTGTGATTTGGTTGTGTCTAAAAACGTTCATTCTAGATTTGAATCTCGATTCTAGCAGAACCTGTAACTAGGTCTCTAGACAAACTGAATTAGAATTAAGTATGGGGGTATTCATAGAAATTGAATACTAAAAGAAGCTTTTTGAAGAGGAGGCCCGAATTGAAATATTCACTGGATCAGTTTGTAGATGACGTTGGCAGAGCAATCGAAAAATACGGCATTACAGTTGAAATGCAATGGTCATTGGGGGCAAAACTTCAAAAGCTAGTTCAGGAAGGCGGAGATTTGACTTCTCAAGGAGTGGAAAGTGTCGGTAGCACTGGGTTGTCTGGGAGAATACTCCACGAAGACCCCAAGGGAAGATTCCGTTTAATAGTCGCTCAATTTCCATCTGGAGAACCTACGCCAATACACGCTCACAATCGTTGGGGTTTGGAGTGCGGATGGTCAGGAAGAGAGAGATTTACTGTATATAGACGTATTGATGATGCATCTGATAACTCAAATGCCAAACTTGAGATTTTTTCGGATCATCACATAGAAAGAGGTGATCTTGGATATTGGTACGACTTTCCACGAAACATACATAGGCAATGGGCAGAGGGGAATCAGCCCTCCTGTGTGGTTATATTAATGGGTGGGGATGGTGGAAGGGATGGAATTTTTGACATTGATCAAGGAACGTTTGAACCTTCTTAAAATCTGACGCATTCAGAGTATTCATCTCTGAATGTCTTTGTATGGGTTGGATGGAGGTCTTCCATTTACATACAAGCCAAGATGAGTTCCTCCCAATATTTGAAGGTGTCCGTGTGGCTGAGACTGCATCCCGTGATCTCCAAAATTCGAAAATATTCTATATCCTTCAGGACATTCACGTTGGCCGACTTCATTTGCAAACAGACATAGATCTTTTATGAGGTCGTCGCTAGACCACATTTCGTTCTGAGTCATATGTCTTACAGGTACAAGTAATAGCTGTAGTTTGTACCAATGTAGGTTATTTTCGAAAACTACAAATTCTTCGTTTTTATGATAAAAATTTGCGGGAGATTTACCAGAGATTATTTCGCAGAAAATACAGTTTGCAACGCTCAATTAAATGCCTTTGTCTATCTGTAACCTGGGACGTCTAGATCAAACACTTGTCCAAGTCTTGAATCTTGAATACGAGATGCTATTTCACTACCTTCAGCGGCTTCATTTCGCAGATCTATTCTAGTCGTGACTATGGTTGGCATCATGTGATTTTGTCTGTAAGTTATTATTTCTAACAATCTTCTTTGAGCCCATTCACTTTCTTTAACAAGTCCATCCAATATAAGTAATGGAGTAGTTTTGACCTGTTCCATGATAGTGAATGAATCTACACTACTAAAGCGGGATGACCCTTCTCTAAGTACAGAAATTAAATCGGTAACATCAGCAAAGCATACTTTCCCACCTCGATTAATGTAATCGTTGGCTATTGCTGCCGCTAGGTGGGTTTTCCCTACGCCGGTACTGTTGTTTTTGCTTACAAATGTGAGCCAATTACGTTCTTCGTGTTCTATGTTTTTCGCGTAACCTTCGGCGATTTCAAGAGCCATTTTAAGTGTGGTTAGAGCCATAGAATTTAAGTGTGGTCTTCTAATATCAAATTTCTTGAAACTGGCGTTAGAAAATAGCTTGGGAATTGCACCATATATTTCAGATTGGTCAATAGATTGGACCGTTTTAGCTGTTTGTACAATTGAACCCAGATCCTCATCTTCCAGTCTGCTTCTTATGAATGGGTCCAGGGTGGATATATCATCAGATGTTGTAATGACGGTAGGCAATTTACCGTTTGCCCTATGATTCAGGATCTGAATTAATTTTTCATGTGCCCACTGTGTGGAAGTCTTAGAATTCATTCCATCAAGAACTAGTACCGGGACATTCCTTACTTGAAGCGATATGTCTTCCGCCTCGGTGTCTCCCTGGTAAGAATAATTTGTACGAAGATGGTCTATCAAGTCAGAGATATAGATGAAATATGCTGGTGTTCCTATCCCAATACATTTATTGGCAATTGCAGCAGCGAGGTGTGTCTTTCCACTACCGTGAGGTCCAGTTATTGTGAGCCATCCGGACGGTGACATAGCGAAGTCTGAGGCTTTGCTGAAGGCGTTAAGGAAGAGTTCTGAATCTACGGAGGTTTCGCCTCGTCCCGTCTCATTCAAATTCTCGAATGAGTATCTGTGCAGATAGCCTAGGTTACTGTGGGCCAGTAGCCTATTAGTGATTTCACCCTCTCTCATTTCCTCTCTGCAGGAGCAGGATTTAATGGAGCCGAAGTCTGGGTGGCCAGTAGGTACGTTAGGCGTAAGCCAACCTTTTCCCCCACATATCTCGCAGCGAGCACCGTCGTCTTCTTCTAAATATGGTGAAGAATCGTGGTTCCTATTTCCCTTCTCAGTGAGTTTATAGGAGTCTATCGATTTTAGGATATCTCGGAGGTTTTCCATCTCCACTTTCGTCCCTTCCTTCCATGTCCCATCTTTCTAGTATGCGTGATACGTACGCCCAACTTCTGCGATTTTGCTCTACAGCAATTCCTACAGCTTCCTTTATCCATCCTGCGGGATATTTGTCTTCAGCCTCAGTTAATTTTTCTGACATTATTGGAGTCAGTATGCCTATGTTCTGTTCATAAAGCGAGTAAATTTCCGGAGGGGTGTTCTCAATTTCCCACGGGTCGGCGGGTTGGTTATTACTCTCATATATTGATCCTATATCGGATGCAATTTCCCGGTCGGATTCAGAATTTAGCATGAAAGCGTCAGAGGCATTCTCTCGTCTAATTTGGAGTAATATTCCGCCTTTGACGACCATATTTATGCTATTTTGAATGGCCTCCTTACTGCCCAAGGCATTGGCTAATATCTTATCTCCAAATACTTCCTCGGAAGATACGTATCGTAAACGCCCCTTTTTTTGTTGAAGCATCCAAATGATTCTCAAAGTTATTATAAAACCAGAAGCGTCCTTGATCTGTTCCAACAGGGGTCCAAACATTGGGGCTGGTACAGGTAGATATCGGACGCTACGAGGGAATCCTTTGAAAGTCATTTGAATAACGTTTGCCAGTTCA
>MDTE01193809.1_pt1 | contig 16615 bp, 15 predicted proteins | sample 811231 | NCBI WGS metagenome assembly MDTE01 (sample SAMN05326651, study PRJNA326480) | marine metagenome | isolation source: seawater | place: Indian Ocean: Red Sea | collected 2010
ATGTTGCTAGATTCAGCTAAAGATCGTTGTGCCGTCAATGAGCTAACGTTTGTGTTAACTATCATAGACATTTTATGTCCTCCATTTAAAAGTTATTTGCTAAGGCGACCAAGCAGGATCTCCTTCTTGATTCGCTAGCCGCCTATTAGCGACAACTTAATTGTCGTCGGACTTATCGCTGACTTTAGCCAGATCACTTTATTCGGATGACTTCAGCGCCTTTTAGGCGATTCACGGCAAATAGCGACGTAAAATGATCATTCTTTTCAAGCATTTCGGCGTTTTGTTGCCGTTATTTAATTATACTTTGCCGAACTAAAGATTATTTCTCGAACGGGTCTTTTTGTGGTTAGAGCGTAGACTTCTGGAAACCGGCAAGAGTAAGACAATTAGTGCCGTACAAGTTAGTGAAAACGGCAAAAAGTGTAACTGTTGAACTATCCAAAAATAGAGTAAGCCCTGGGGCCTTGAAAAGCTTTATGAAGAAATGATTCGATGAAGACTACCGGAGTGAAAGTAAGACACGGGATGAATCTAGTTAGGGCGATAACTATTCGTCTTCCTGCAATTGAGACCCAAGATATTCCTTAAAGTCAGCCGATTGCTTTGATGGCACAATAGGAATAATCGATATATCAGAGGGGGATGTGCCTACCAAGAAACGACTGCCGTCTGCTTGGACCAAGATTAGCTTATGCCGAGCATCAATCTGCACTCGACTGATGAGCTGTAACTGAGACCTTTCCTCCAAACCTATCTTGGGGCCGTTTGTCTTAAGCCACCAGTAAATGGCCCCTAAAACGATTAAAATAAAGGCGAGCGATGCAAATACTCTTAAAAATAAATCTGAACTCATTCCATCCAATGCAAAAAACCTTTCTAGCCTTCTCGGATTCGTTCCATCGGACTAACAATTTCTAAAACTCTTATTCCTAATTTATTATTTTCTACGGTGACGACCTCGCCCTTTGCTATAACAAAATTGTTTACCTTTATATCCATTAACTCACCAACCGAGCGGTCCAACTCGAGGACCGTACCCTGAGCTACTGCCATCAGATCCTTTAATTTAAGTTTTGTCTTACCGACTTCAACATTAAGCGTGATGGGAATTGATTTCACAACATTCTGATTTATCCCATCTAACGAAACTGACGACGCTTCTTCCTCAGTTGTCTCTGCTGCTTGAGTGTCTTCTTCACTCATCTATTTATCCTCTTCCAAAACATTATCCAAGATTTGAATGGCGACTTTCTTACCAGACTCACCAACTTCGGCGTTGTAAAGTGGGAAATCATTTACCCTAACTTCAGCAAGAGCTGGGGGGTTGAACGATAATACTTCCCCGACTTTAAGATTCATCAACTGATCAACGCTAAGTTGTAACATACCACCACTAACAAACATACCAAAATCTATCTCACTTAACGACGCGTGTAGTCGCTCTAGCCACTTCTGATCTGCTTCCTGAGTTTGGATACGACTACTCAACATATCTCTCTGAAGATTTAAGCTTTGGTAGGTATAAACAATATCTATATACGGCTGAACTTCCTCGTCTCGCAAGCGAATCGAAAATCTATTCACTACAACTGACTCTTCGTCGCCCGCAATATTTGCGAAAAGCGGGTTTATATCACGATTGACAAGATTAATATCAATCTCGACATATGGTGACCACGCCTCCTTCATAGACCTAAACATCAGTTCGCAAAGCCTATCGATAATGGCGTTTTCATTTGCGGTGAAATTTCGCTCTCCATCCACAGTAAGTGGACGCGCCTGCCCACCATACCAGTTGTCGAGACAGCTAAAGACCACCTGTGGATGAATGACAATAAGTGTTTCTCCTTTAAGGGGATCTAGCTCAGTGACATTAATCGAGGCAGGTGATTCAGCGGTCCTTATATATTCCGAGTACTTCATTAGTTGGGGCGTCGCTACCGACAACCTAGCGTTATAGTCCAGTTCTGTAAGAAGCCTTGTTCTAAAGAACCGATGAAATCTTTCATTGATCTGTGTCAGGGAGCCGTAACTTACCCCCAAATTTTCTTCATTACGCGCGATACTATAATTCTCTGCAACCACGTCTGTGTTATACGGCTTCGTGTCGAACTCTCCACTAGAAACCATATCCTGTATTGCGGATAATTCGTCCGGTGATAATAGGGGCTCGTTAGTATCAGACATTATCGATCAGCCTCTACTGCACAATGAGTTCTGTAAAGTACACCTCTTCTATGGGAGCAGAAGTTGTTTTCTCATGTCGTTCCAGTTGCTCATTAATCACAAGCCTCACTTCCTCCAACACTTCAGCCTCCCCACCAACCCCTTTGATCTTTTCGTCAGTTACATTTCTAAGTACTCGTCCAATAGCAGCTCTGATTCCCACCAAGTGTCGGACGATCCATCCCTCGGAACCTTCTTCCGCATTGAACATTGTATCCTTATCGAAGTAGGTCGAGACTCCTAATTTAGCCTGCATGACCTTTTTTGAGCCCTTGAGGTTTACAGTAAACGCTTCCTCAAAGGTATAGTAACTTATCAAAAATTTCTGCTCGATTTCTGCGGTCATAGGGCCCGGTGCAGCCTCAATCTGGCCTTCTGTTTCTTCAATCTCTGTTTCAAACTCCTCTAGCGTTTCATCCGGATCTTGTCCCTCTTCTGGTTCGCTAAAAAACCCAGTCGCAAACATGGTACCCACTGCAGTGGCAACCATGAGAAGGAGAACAACTAATACAATAAGAATGATTTTAACTAAACCACCGCCCTGTTGTTCTTCTTCTTCTTCTATCGCTGCTTCTGTCATCTTCCACTCCTAAAGTTCATCAATTGCTTGCTCTAAGGATCTTTTCAAGGATATTACACGAGTATATCCAACCCAACCATAGAGCTTAGCTCTGGATCGAGTGTATGCCCGACCAGAACCTCTTTTTCAAAGTTTATCTCATCAGTCACGTTCGCCGAGGCGTAATTCGTGGGTCTATCCTGCCCGTTCGACTGATCAAAATTGCCAATGTCTAGTTTCAATCCATGACCACCGTCTAGAATTTCTCGCAGAGCAAGCCTTAAACGTGGGAGAGTATCCTGAAGCAATTGTCGAGTAGACTCCTCGCTTGCGCCGAACCGGCCCTCCAGTCCCCTCTCACTGTAGTCTATTTCAAGGGATATTTGACCCAACGATGCTGGATTCATTTTCAACTGCACATTCCAGCTTTCTTGATTGATATAACCGGCTATCCTATTGGCCAATACTTCCCCAAATCGTGCGTTCCAGCTTTCGTAAGAGTCCGTCAGATTATTATACACATTAGTCGCAACCAACCTTTGCACCTCTCTTAACGCTCCCTTAAATTCGAGCCGCTGTTGACCCGATTCCGCAATGGGCGATTCCTGAGAGGAAAGTTGACCTGAATCTTTATAAACCTTGATCGCAGATTCAATCATATCCTTATGTGAAGGGGTACTAAGTGCTTTTGAATCTCTAATTATATTCAGCGTTTCTCTAACACCACCAAGAAACTGTTGAAGATGAAGCTGGCCATGCATTTGCTCTTTCTTCGTTTCAGTTATTCGCTCATTTCTTAAAACTTCTTCCTTTATCTTAGCGATCGCTGTTTCTGAACTCTCAAATTTATGACCCTGAGGATTTACTTTAGTATCGCTCTCAAAATTGTCAAAAACGTAATTTGAATTAGGCTGTTTTGTGTCATAGCCAATCTGCGATGTTGCACTTATCTGGTTGGGGCTTTGCACCTGTCTTAGCCCAGTCTCATCAACCTCTTGAGAGGTCTGAACCAGGGAACTATCACCAATATTTGTGATCCCCGTGGCTGATATCGGGGAGTGATTCTCGGGCGTATCAGATTGGGATGACAATTGCCCAATGCTTTGTAAGTTTAGCTTAGAGAAGGCATCTCCTTCAGCCTGTTGTTTTGACGCTTTCAACGCCCCCGTAGCAACTCGATCCCCAATCGCAGAACCAAGATTATCTGATTTAACCGGGGTCGAAATCCCCGCGTCCCGCTCAAGCCCCAGCTTGTTCAAAGGGAGCGCATTCTCCGCTCCATTCTCTGTGAGACCCACCTGTCCATTATTAGGCTTCTCAGAAGCACCAAGAGTGTCAACCACGAGACTTTGTCTCGTGATGAATTTCGATAGACTTTCAGGTGTTACCGAGTCGCGATTACTCGTGTAAATTACTCGGCCGACTGCCAAAGCGCCGTGATGGAGCGAGAGATTGGGCAAGCCGTTGCCGCTGTTATCACCACTTTGCTCGTTATCTTGCCTGCCATTTGCCTCCACCAATTTCGCATCTTGTTCTTTTTCTTCTAATGATATTTTATTTTCTGTTTCTGTTTCTCTCACATCGCTTGTCTTACTACTGTAGATTTTTCTTTCCTCGACAGATAAAACTCTATTAAAATCAGAGCTTTGGGAATCATCCCTCTGACCAGTAGTGGAGTCAGCACCACTTTTGGATACTGTCTGCGATTGGAGAAAATTACTAATTACGTCATCGCTCATGCTGAATTTTCCTCTAAAGTCATAATGGATTCAGCAATTTACGTGCCAGTCGAAATACAAAGTTATTCGGTGTTCTGCCTTAACCAAAAGGCGGAGGCTACCTCATCAGCCACTTTTCTTTCCTTAGCTTCTTCCGCTTTAAATCTTTTCTGCCCTGCTCTTCGTTCTAGCGCTTCATATTTTTTTACTTCTCTTTCAAGCTCCAAGCACGTATCACGAATTCGCCTCTCTTTCTTCTTCACTATTATTTTTTGTTGATTTGTCTTCCTGATTGCATCCTCGAGACTTGACACGAACGTCCATGTTCTTCTCAGCTTGTCCACTGAGAAAGGGGATTGGTCCACTATTTGTGATTGTTCAGGTTGATACTCGCCTTTCATTTCAACAAGCTGAGTTAGCGCATTCGAAATTTTTTCGAGTTCAGCAGTAACAACTCGCAATTGGATCCTCTCAGATTCCAGTGCTTCAAAAGCTTGATCTCTGAGCTTCGACCAAGTCTTTTCCCTCTCTTCACTCGCCATCTAATAATACCGACAGATCGTGCAGTGAACTTTCCAGAAGGCATTCTTCGTTCATGTCTTGGAGAAGGAACTTTAACATACCATCCTTTATACTGAGCGCATGATCCAGATCTGTATTAGTCCCACTCTGGTATGCGCCAACTTGCACCAGGTCTTTGTTTTGTTGGAAACTCGCCCATAATTTTCTAAACGTCGCAGCCCTCTTCTGATTTTCCTTGGTTTGAAGCACCTGCATCAAACGCGAGACCGAACCCTGAAGATCTATTGCTGGGAAATGCCCTTCGTCCGCCAGTTCGCGACTAAGGGCGATTTGTCCATCTAGGGCGGCTCGGGCGATATCAACAACAGGATCGTTTAGGTCATCACCTTCCGCTAACACCGTATAAATCGCCGTAATAGAGCCCAGACCACCAGCACCTCTTCCAGTTCTCTCAATCATTTTGGGTAACAAACTAAAAACCGAACTAGGGTACCCCTTCACTGTCGGGGGTTCACCGACAGCGAGACCGATTTCACGCTGCGCATGAGCTACGCGCGTTAAGCTATCCATTAGCAACAGAACATTTTTTCCCTGATCACGGAAATATTCTGCATAGCAATGGGCCAAACTCGCGCCGCGCATACGCAAAAGAGGCGAACTATCTGCTGGAGAGGCAATGACTACCGAGCGACTTAAACCCTCGACTCCCAGTATTTTTTCGATAAATTCTTTTACTTCTCTACCCCTTTCTCCAATTAGACCTATGACAATTACATCGGCGTTTGAAAAACGAGTCATCATCCCGAGGAGTACTGATTTTCCAACCCCACTCCCTGCAATTAGTCCAATCCGTTGACCGCAACCCATTGTCAACAAGGCATTTATCGCCCTCACGCCAATATCTAGAATCTCGTCAACAGGATCTCTCGACATAGGATTGATCGGAACACCAGAAAGGGGAACCGATTGTGAGCATCGGGGCGGAGACATGCCATCAAGGGGGTCCCCTCTCGCGTCCAGGACACGACCAAGCGCTTCCTGCCCTACTTGGGCCTGATCTGACCGGCTCTTTAATCGAATCCTTGCTCCTAATTCCAAACCCGATGTACCCTCAAAAGGCATCAGTAGTAATATACTTTCCTTGAAACCAACCACTTGAGCTTCAACTGTAGTACCCGACACCGATTGAATAATACAAACAGTACCCAGAGAGGCCATGAGACCTTTCGCTTCTATGGTCATACCTATAATTCGACTTACCGTACCAAAAGGCAAAGGATCTGGATTCGAAAGGGAAGTTATCATTCGAGCCAGCCTTTTAGAGGCAGGACCCATAGCTGTTTGCGAGGCTTCGAGCACTATTTATCCTCGTCTTGAGTCTCAGACTCTTCATCCAACTGGGGATCATTCCCATCAATTATTTTAACAGCAGAGCTGTCTGAATCACCTGAAATTGCGCCCTCACCCTCCAGCGTCATTCGATCTGTTTGTGCGGGAATCTCCAAATTTTGCATCTCTACTTTGGAAGAAGCATCATCCAATGCTGACTCAAATTGACCTTCCGAGACAGGTTCATTCTCCTCTAATTCCCCAGCTGGTTTGGGCTCTGTTACAGAAGCCTCCCTTGGATTATCACTGTTAAAAGTCGAGTCAATAAAATTCTTTAGGGAATCTGATTGTTCATCTACCAAAGTCGATTTATCAATTGACTTTAATTGATCTTCAATATCGCTAAGTCTCTCCTCCAGCAGGTCAAAATATCCTCCCTCGCCAGCAGCCAAAACAAGATCTCCTGCTTGCAAGCTCTCATCAAAAGTAAGGGATACCCCTTTCGGAATAAAAGCCTCTATTCTAGGGGCGTATACCCTCCATGACTCAGCGGCCCTTATTGAAAATATCTCGGCCTCGGGCTGCCCGGTCGCTTGTATCGACCTACGAATAAATGACTCAATCACATTTTGATCGAGGCATAGTTCGGTCCTAGCGAGAAGTGTTCCAACTTTTACTGCCATAGAAACACATTGAGAAATTAACTGGTCACCGTCATTTATACTTTTCGCTAGAAGCCGAAAGAATTCTTCTTGCTGCTTTTTCAAATCATGCAGCTCTGATTCAAAATCCTTTTTTAGCCGAGTACTGGCCTCGCGGTCTCCTTCTTCCCTAGCCTCGGCCAATTGTTGTTTCAATTGATCTTCAGTGAAGGATAGAGTTTCCTCGTGCAAGATTTCCTGCTCTTCTTGGAGAGGCTGGGGAATTTCTGGTTGGGCTTCTTCTGATGCAGAAGTATAAGAGTCAGAAACAAGATCCCCTTTCAGAAGCCCCAAGGGCCGATGCTCGAAGGTTTTTTTCTCCTGGCTTTGGTGGGAGCTAACGAAACTTTTTTCTGACTCATTACCGGATAATGACCATAAGTGATCGTTTGAGCTGAAATTCTCTCTAGACAAAATCGCCACCATCTGGAGATGCTAAAATCAATTCACCAGCATCTTGAAGTTTTCTCGCCTGTCGAATAATAGATTTTCGTGCAGCGTCCACAATTGAGATAGCAAGTGGCGGCATAAGATCCATCTCGTCCTGGAACATTTCCGCTTTATTTTTAGACATATTACCTTTGAATTTATCGAGTAACGCATCATCGGCACCTTTGAGTGCTGTACGAAGTTCTTCTTCTTCAAAGTTATTAATCATCGTCTGAATATCACGATCTGAGAGATCAACAAGGTTCTCAAAGTCAAACATATTATCTTCAATCGCCATCACTAACTCTTCATCTAACGCCCGCATTTCATCAAATATTTCTGAGGCGTCTTCAGACCTTGTTTTATCCATTATTTTCGCTGCCACTCTAAGTCCACCAAGCTGCGCCGCCGAGATTGACGTAGATTCGGAAAAGCGGGTTTGCATAACTCTCTCTAACTGACTTAACGCTGAGTCCGAAATAGTATCTAAGGTAGCTAAACGACGAATGACAGAAGCTTTTAACTCAGGAGGCAAGTAACTTAAAACGTCAGAAGCTGTTCGCTCGTCTACCATCGCCAAAATGATCGAAATCACCTGAGGATGCTCCGCTGCGACCATATCAGCAATCGCCCTAGGTGCCATCCAGTCAAGCATCTCCAATCCTGACGATCTAGCCGTAGGATCAACTTTTGCAAGCACCGTCGCAGCCTTCGATTCGCCGACCGATTCCTTCAACACTTTACGCACATAATCGGCACCACCCATACCAAGGTCTGTCAACGATTGCAGTGACGCAAGGAACTCATCAACCACCGCTACAACGATTGGTTGATCGACGTCACTGACTTTAATCATTGCACGTGCCACAGATGTTACCTGCGTTGGGGATAAGGTTTTCATTACCGCTGCCGCGCCACTTTCCTCAAGAAGGACCATTACAATTGCTGCTTTCTCTGTTGTAGACAGGCTGTTAAATGCTAGCTCTTGTTCTTCGGTTAACTCGCTCGTCTCTATTGCCATTTCAGACATTACTCACTCCTTCCTAAAGTTTACTACTCTATCCAGCGTTTTAAGAGATTTGACACACGCCCCACGTCGTCCTTCACGAGGAAACGCATAAGGGCCACTTTTTGATCATAAGGTTGTGAGGTGTCGAGATACTCGGCTGGAATACCTACCGCCTTTGGTTTCAGGCGCGCGGTAACATCCTGAATAGTCTCCACATCGCCCATATTCACCAATTCCCGCTCCTCATCAGTCAAACCATCGTCTTCTATCTGCTCCAAGGGCAACTCCGTTTCACTCTTGGCCTTGAGCTCTTTTAAGAATGGCCGACCCATCGTGAAATAGATAAATAATAACGCTGCAAATACCGCAAGCAAGCGAATATAACCATCGAGCTTATCCGGCTGGAGGTACCACGGAGTTGCATCTAGCTCTTCAACTGGCCGTGCAAAGGCTGAGGACACAACGGTCACTATATCTCCTCGACCGGGGTTAAATCCAATCGCTCCTTGCACAACTTCTCGCATACTTTCGATCTGTTGATTAAGACGGTCTTGATCAACTTCATTATTCGTAGTCTCAAATGCAGTCTCATTTATCACTACTGCAACGGAAATACGTTCGATAGCGCCTACCTGTTGCTTGACGTACCTTATTTCTCTATCGAGCTCATAGTTTCGGGTACTAGAACTCGACGAAACATCAGATCCATTGGCGCCCCCACCCGTTTGCGCTTGATTGGTTCGTGTAAATGTTGGATCTGCTGGTGGCTGATTAGAAAAACTACCGGGAACGCCTTCAGACGGCGGCAAACTATCGCGTTCGAGCTGCAAGGACTCTGACCTTGTCCTTGGACCCATCCCACCGCGATCGAATTCTTCGATAGTGGACTCTGTTTCTGTGAAATTGAGTGCAACGTCGACTTCTGTGCGAACATTACCAAGCCCCACAACAGCAGATAACAATTGTTGTACTCTATTCTGATAATTTGCCTCCACATCTTTCTTATGTTCGGACTGAGCAGCGGTTAATGCTAATGCTAAATCACTCTCTGAATTCGTAAGCAACTGCCCAAGATCATCAACAACAGTCACATTCTCCCTCTCAAGATATGGAACGCTGGACGAAACTAAATGCACAATCGCCTGAATTTGTGATCTCGAAACTGTTCTTCCAGCATAAGGCCTTACGACCACAGACGCTTTAGAGGGCGTCTGATTTCGGACAAAAACGCTTTGCTGCGACTCTGCAATATGAACTCGAGCAGAACTAATTGATCCAATTTGTTCGATAGATTTCGCTAGCTCCGATTCCATCGCAGAGCGATAACTCACCTGTTCCATAAATCGGCTAGTAGTAAGTGATCCTTGTTCTAGAAGTGAAGTCATACTTCCTAGTGTCGCTGCTTTTGGGATATTCTGTGCTGCCATCACCATCCGAGCCTCATGGTAACGGTCGTTGGATACCTGAAGTTCCCCGCTCGCAGTGTCAATATGCACATCAAAGCCACTGCTTCGAAGTAATTCATATGCTGCTTGACGATCCGACTCTAGCATTCCAGGGTAAACTGGACGATAGCCAGGTGCAGAAATCCACATATAAAATAAAATACAGAAAACTAATACTACTAGGCCTACCACTGCTGGTGCTGCTCTCCGCACGGCGGGTTGCTCAAAAAACCGCTCAATCGCGGATTTTTCTCGTTCAATTGCTACCGGATTATTACCTGTAACGTTCGCTTCAGTTTCAGTATTCACCGTATTCGCAGGAGCGTTTATCGGTGAATTAACATCAACATCAGTATCGGGTAAGGCTGATTGATCTAAGGCTACTTCAGACATGTTTTACTCCCAGCTCACATCCGCTAATTACACAGGCATATTAAGAATATCTTCATAGGCCTTTAACACTTTGTTCCTAACCTGTAGGGTCGCTTCAAAGGCCAAGGAAGATTTCTGCATAGCAAGAACAACATTTGTTAGTGGCACATCTTCCCCTCGATCGAAGGCTTCCTTCAGCACCTTGCTGTCTTGTTGCGAAGCATTTACTCCATCCAAAGCATCTCTTGCGAGATCATAAAAATTTAGCTCGGAGGATTTTCCTACTCGCGTTCGCTGTTCGGTCGCAACATCATTTAATCTGGCTGTATCAAGTCGATCTCGATGCGCCTCAATCTGACTAAGTAGGGATGCCACAGAAGATTCATAATTTCCTCGTACCATAATTTAAATTCCCCTCACCATTCTTCGCTTAGGAACTTCGACTCCTCGCTCCTTCATTCGCGCCATCTTATAGCGAAGTGTGCGCTCACTAATACCGAGGGCTGAAGCCGCCTCTTTACGCGTCCTGCAGTTACGCAGCGTCTCGGCAATCACACGAAACTCGTTAGCATCCATAGCAGATTGCAAATTTTTCCCATCAGATCGTATCGACTGATTCGGTAATTCATAGTTATTTCCTACATCAGAAGTCCCATCTCTGCCGGAACCCGTGCTATTAATCGACGGTACCGAGCCAGCATCATCAATTGCATCAATTACTTCGTCGAAGAAAAGATGTCTGGCTTGAATAGATTCGTCATCAGACAGCACGATGGCTCTCTGTACAACATTTTCTAATTCCCTCACATTTCCCGGCCAATCGTAACCAAGTAGTTTTGCAGTAGCGTCTGGAGCAAATGTATGCTCCCGCGATCCGTCCCCATACTTTAGTAAGAAAAAATTTGCCAGCGGCAGTATGTCGTCCCGTCTCTCGTTGAGACCGGGGACATTAATTCTGAAGGTGCTGATTCTGAAATAAAGGTCTTCTCTGAAAGTTCCTTGCTTAATCGAACGTCCTAGATCGCGGTTAGTGGCGGAAACAATTCTGACATTTACCGACTTTGCTTCTGAATGACCAACAGGGGTTATCTCTTTTTCTTGCACGGCTCGGAGTAACTTAGCTTGGATCTGCAGAGGCAATTCCCCAATTTCATCCAGGAAAAGCGTGCCCCCTTCAGCCTGCTCGAAAAAGCCAATTGTTGTCTTCGCTGCGCCGGTAAAAGCTCCCTTCGCGTGTCCGAAAAGAAGACTCTCCGCAAGCGTTTCGGGGAGCGCTGCACAATTTACTGGAACGAATGGGCCTGTTCGTCTCGGGGAAAAGTCATGGGTTAATCGGGCCAAAACCTCCTTCCCGGAACCTGTTGGACCATTCATCAATACTGTGACTTCAGAAGATCCGACTCGCTCAATCAGCGCAAGCAAATGTTGAGAAACATCATCAACAAACACATACGAATCTGATTTAAGCATCACGGACCGCGCTTTGCGACCAACCTGAGCCCATTTCTCTATTGTGTCTTGACCTTCGCAAAGGACTTCCTGCACTCCAAGCCGAATCGCGTCAACACCCTCGTCAAGCTGGTGAGGCATAATTTTGAGTACGGGAAACGCCTTACCTGCGGTCGACTTAAGGAATACCATTAATGCATCCACGGAGGCGAAGCTCTCGAGGGACACATAAAGTATAAAGGGTGTCTCCGGGAATGAATTCGCGTTTAGCGAATGCAAGGCCACAGGTACGGGCGTTAAACCACAGCGATTCAATACCGCTGTAAGATCCAAGTCGATGGGAATTGCATCGTCCCAAAGGATTTCTAAAGGTTGTTGTTCAAACATAATTTCAGTCCGAGTTTGTCCTGAGTTACGTTTAGCAAACACTATGCCAACAAATTTTACCTATATAAAACAATAGCTTAAGGAAAATACGGCAAAAAATATGCTGTTACTTTGCCGTAACTGTCGGTATTCCGACAATTCTTGACGGTTTACGCAAGGGAGTATTTCTTTATGCGCTCTATTAGGGTCGTACGCTGAACTTTTAGGATACGCGCGCACATTGATACATTACCGTCTACCTCTTTCAAAGCACGACCAATCATATCTTTCTCGACACTGTTGAGAGTCTCCTTGAGAGACAAATCTGGACCGCCAATCGCAGAAACGCCCTTTGCGGACATCACAATGTCCATATAAGAGTTGTCTGCCTCGTCAGCCTTTGAGCCAGCGGAATGATTGATAGTGGCATCATCAACCAGATGCTGAATACCCGACGGTAGCATAGCAGCGGGGACCGCTTGCAAATCTACCGTTTCGCCAGGATACAGCACTGAAAGACGTTGCATTAGATTGGAAAGCTCACGAATATTTCCCGGCCATTCATATTGTTTGATAGCTTCGATAAACGTTTCTGTCAAAATTATTGGCTCCTCTTTTCCGCGATATAGAGAGGCGAAATAGGAAATGAACTGAGGAATTTCTTCAATCCGCTCTCGCAACGACGGTAACGTAAGCGGGACAACGTTTAGGCGAAAATAGAGATCCGCACGAAACTCACCTATCTCAATCTGCTTATCGATTGAGCGATGGGTCGCAGAGATTACTCTTACGTCAACCTCAACAGAAGAGTTCGAACCTACTGGGTCGACCACCCGTTCCTGCAAGACTCGTAATAATTTGACTTGCATTTCAAGTGGCATATCACCGATTTCGTCGAGAAATAAGGTTCCTCCGTCTGCTGCAGCTATCTTCCCCTCTCTATTAGCAATAGCCCCGGTAAAAGCGCCCTTGATGTGACCAAATAACTCGCTTTCAAGCAAATCCTTCGGGATCGCCCCACAATTAACGGCAACAAAAGCCTTTCGAGAGCGATCAGATAATTCATGTATCTGTCTTGCTAATACCTCTTTCCCAGAACCACTCTCCCCTTGAATACAAATGCTAACATCTGTGGGTGCAACCTTCTTTACCAACTCTAAAAGCTCGGCGGTTGCTTTCCCTGTACCAAAGATTGGCTTCATAACAACTCTACTAGTCCTATTGCAATCGTCACCCTGAGAAAGGCAACGAACTGCCCAAATCAGAGATCTTCAGCGGCAACGTTTGTCCCCTCCCGGGCTGACAGTGCCGCAAAATCCTAAACGAACGTCAAGTAATGTCCTATAATATAGTAACATTGTCTAAACAGTAATTGGCATGATAAGTGCTTTGAGATCTTTGACAATCAAGAATTAGCTTGCTTAAGTTTTCAGTTCTTCAACCGATTAAATATTTGGAAGGACCAAAGTATTAAATATGGCTGGAATAGATTATATCAATGCGCTTGGTGCTGGCGCCTCATTCGATACCAAATCGATCGTCGAGGCTCTGGTTCAAGCGGAGCGCGCTGGGGCTGAAGGCCAGGTTCAGCGAAAAATTGCCGTCGCCGAAAGTAAGATAAGTGGTATCGGAGCCGCCGTTTCAATCCTCGACATTCTTCAGCAGGGTGCTGAGCTGATCAATGATGCGAGAGATTTTAACACCCTCTCGATTCAGAATAGCGCCGCAAACGCGGTAAATGCCACCGCGACAACTAATGCGCGCGCTGGCACCAACAGCATAGAAGTTACCTCTTTAGCTAAAGAGCAGCGCAGTATCTCGGCAGGATTCAGTTCTGACACAACAACTCTCAATGGTGGGGATCCCACGACGGTCGATATTACCGTGAATGGAAATACACAGTCCCTAACAGTGGAATCTGCTACTTTGAGCTCAATAGCCAGTGCAATCAATGACGCTGACTTGGGTGTCACAGCAGAAATCATAAACACAGGTATTGGTTCAGACAGTTATCGATTGCAATTAGTCGGTAATGCTGGCTCCGATGGGGCGTTCACAATCACATCAGACTTTGATGGGCTATCATTTAATAATATCCAGATCGCCTCGGACGCAGAACTTACAGTTAACGGCGTCGATTTTGTTCGTTCCACAAATCAAATATCTGACATTATTCAAGGGGTCACCTTGAACCTCGTCAACACGACAGACGGCACCGAGACGATTTCCGTAGTTCGCGATACGAGCTTGGCAAAAGAAAACATTATCGGATTTGTCGCAATGTTTAATGAGGCAACGAATGAGTTCAAAAATTTAACTGATGCTGAAACCGATGGTCCTTTGAGGGGCGATACGATTTTTAGATCTATGGTAAGTCAGCTTCGCTCAATAATGATCAGCGAGTCGTCTGCGCCCGGAGACAATATTAACTCTTTATCTAGCATGGGTATCGCAATCGACCGAAATGGTCAGCTTGTTTACGATGAAGCAAAAATAGACACTGCATTGAATGATCACTACGATGAGGTCGTCAAAATTTTCAGTGCAAACACGAATGACCAATCGCGATTTAGTACAGAAGCTGGCGGTGTCGCAGGAGATATTAAAGCACTAATTGAAAAGGTGACCGCCTCTGATGGGTATCTCACCACAACAGAAGCGTCATTAACTGAACGTAATGCCGAATACCAGCAGGATCTGAAGGATATCGATGAACGTATGGCTCAGGTAGAAGAGCGGTATAACCGGCAATTTCTTGTAATGCAGACAATCATCGAAGAAATGAATAGTACGAAAGAGAGTTTGATTAGTTCGCTTGAAAACTTACCTTTTAGCAACAAGAACGACTAAAACCTTCGGATCTGAGTGACAGAGTCTTAATGACCAAGCAACCCTGCAAAGTTTGCAAACAAATCAGAATTTTCCTTTTTATCGCAATTCCACTTTTGGTTGTGATTGGCACGCGGCCCGATGTCGCCGTCCCTTCTATCCCCGTTGAAGTAATATTTACTAACTTCATAGCGTTCGCCTTTCTAGCTGTTCTCGGCTATCGAATCTATGCGGATTACTTCAAAAAGAAGAAATAACGCCCACAATAAAAAAAACTGCCTTTTTATAAAAAAATTAAAAATATCCCTAAAGTAATCTCAAACACGACCGACTTATGATCTGAGAGCGGCAAATTATTGCCGTTTTCCCGGATTTCGGCAATTTATTGCCGGTGAGCTGAGCTTACTTCCGGTCTCTACGGGTGTGCAGATGTTCGGGGTCGCATCATCCGTGAAGGGTCGTCATGGCTAAACGCAACGCCAGTAGCTTTTTGTAACGTTAACGAGGAGCACTGAACATGAGTTTAGTTGTAAATACTAATGTGGCATCAATGAACGCCCAGCGTTCCCTGATGCATAGCAGCCGTGAGCTGCAGACAGCAATGGAGAGACTGTCAACTGGTAAGAAAATCAACAGCGCTGCTGATGATGCTGCCGGTTTTGCGATTGCTGAAAGCATGACTGCGCAAATTAGAGGTCTTTCAATGGCCGCTAAGAACGCCAGTGATGGTTTGTCTCTCTTAAAAGTAGTAGAAAATGCTACGAACGACGTAACCGATATGTTGCAGCGGATCCGCGAGCTCGCCGTTCAGGCGAAAAGTGGAACTAATAGCAGCAATGATGTTGGTAATCTTCAGTTAGAAGCTGACGCGTTGATGGACGAAATCACACGTGTTTCTGATAACACCACGTTTAACGGCGTTACCTACATCGGTTCTGGTGCTGGTGAAGTCTCTATCCAAGTCGGATATAACGACAACGATAGTATCGGGATCACCACTTACTCAGTAAGCGCAACCGCGCTCGGTCTGCGTAGTGAAGGAACCGCAGAAGTAGCAGAAGTGACAGACGATGACGGTAACGTAACGACGCCGTATGCGGCTGCCGTGCCCGCCAGCAACCTTGATATAACCAGTGATGACGCGTTAGATACGATTTCAGACGCGATCAATACGGTTGGTGGTTACAAAGCTGAGTGGGGCGCCGGACAAAACCGGCTGGAGTACACTGTCTCTAACTTGATGAATGTTGTGGAGTTCACGTCTGCAGCGAGATCAAGAATCCAGGACGCCGATTTTGCAGTTGAAGCCGCAAGGCTTGCGAAATCTCAAGTTCTTCAGCAAACGGGAACAGCGATGCTCGCGCAAGCGAATGCATCACCCCAACTTGCGATATCATTGATTTCGTAATAGTAGCAGCACAAAAAAGAATGCGAGCCTGGCTCGCATTTTTTTTGTCCGAATGTTTGTAACGGCAATTTCTTTCCTTTTTATTGCTAAAAACCGGCAATCTCTTTCCTTTTTTTCTAAAGTTCGGCAAGCCCCTGCCGATTAATAGTTTGAATGCGGCAATAACTTGCCACAAACCGGCAAAAACCTGCCGCTAAAACGAACTTAACGAAACAGGGGTCATACCATGGCTATAGTTGTAAACACCAAT
>MDTE01060337.1_pt1 | contig 16612 bp, 11 predicted proteins | sample 811231 | NCBI WGS metagenome assembly MDTE01 (sample SAMN05326651, study PRJNA326480) | marine metagenome | isolation source: seawater | place: Indian Ocean: Red Sea | collected 2010
AGTAACTTGGAAAGGGCGAAATATCCACGACGTATTACAAATGCCAGTATCAGAGGCAGTAATGGTATTTGCAAACCACCGAAAAATTCACCGGATATTATCAACTCTCGATGATGTAGGCCTTGGTTACATCCAACTAGGACAACCCGCTACAACACTTTCCGGTGGGGAAGCGCAACGAGTAAAACTTGCAAGCGAATTAAGACGCCCTCCACATAAACATACATTCTACATCCTCGATGAGCCAACTACTGGCCTTTCTTTTTCTGATGTTCAACAACTCATTGATGTTTTGATACAATTAAGGAGTTTGGGGCATACTGTCGTTGTTATCGAGCACCATCTCGACGTGATCAAATGCAGTGATTACATCATTGACTTGGGCCCAGAAGGTGGCGATAGAGGCGGACTGATCATCGCTCAAGGTACACCCCAAGAAGTAGCAAAAAATAAGAAAAGTTTCACCGGACAGTATCTTTCTTCAGTCTTTAATCAAGAGAAAGTCGATTAATCATGATGCCTTTTTTCGGAAAATAGGCTTAAACGATTTTACTACTTTAATCGCAGTATTCATGGACGTGTTTGGATACCCAAGAACCATCAGATGGTGATTTTGCTGCCAGAATCGGTCGTGAGGATTGAAGTAACGCCCAAATCCGGCGAGGATTTAAGGGATGTAAGAGGCCAATCTATTCAAAATCAACTTTTTGAAAATAACAATTTGGAATTTGAAGAGGTACGGTCGATTGTCGGATATCTCGTTCTTTCAGACATCGCTGCAGAGGACATTAAATCCCGAGCAGGAGACATATTTGCCGATCCGATTATCGAGGATTTTTGTGTAGATGAGGTGATGATAGGAAAAGAAGAAATGTTCTCCAAAACTCCTGATATTGCCATTTCAATTGGTTTTAAGCCAGGCGTTACAGACAATCCTGGAAAGGCTGCTTTGGATGGTTTTCAGACAGTATTCCCTGAGGTTTCTAAAAACTCAAAAATTTCGACTTACATCACATACCTATTCTATGGCCCAAAACAAAATACAGACACCATTCAATTATCGAGAGCACTACATAACGACTTAATCGAGAAAGCAGTCATCCAAGAGAACAACTTTTCTGAACATGCACTGCAATTCCCACTATCTCCACCCCAAGAATTCCAACCCCCAAAATCAATCAATCTCAATAAATCTGATGATGAGTTAATTCAAATTTCTGAACAAGGCCTTCTCGCCTTGAATTTGGAAGAGATGAAAACAATTCAAGCCCATTATCAAGACCATGAAATACAATCAATTAGAATACAGCACAATATTTCTCCTGATGCACCAACAGATGTTGAACTTGAGTGCCTTGCTCAAACATGGAGCGAGCATTGTAAACACAAAATATTCGCAGCAAAAATCCATCACCTAGACCAAGAAACAGGTGAAAAAACCACCATCGATTCTCTTTTCAAAACCCACATCATGCAACCAACTTTAGATATGCAGGAAAATACTGATTGGTTATTATCTGTCTTCCATGATAACTCTGGCGTGATTGCATGGGATGATGATTGGAGTGTTTGTATGAAGGTTGAAACCCACAATTCTCCTTCTGCACTTGACCCATATGGAGGAGCCATGACAGGCATTGTAGGGGTCAACCGCGACATCCTTGGAACGGGATTAGGGGCTCGGCCAATTGCGAATACGGATGTGTTTTGTTTTGGTCCACCAGATTGGGATAAACCCCTTCCTGAGAACTTATTCCACCCCTCAAGAGTCCTTCGCGGCGTCCATGCCGGCGTTCGTGTTGGAGGTAATGAGTCTGGGATTCCTACAGTCAATGGCGCTATAGTGTTCGATTCACGATTTGTAGGAAAGCCACTGGTATATTGCGGTACGGTGGGCCTAATGCCAAGAACACTCCCGGATGGGCGCCCATCTCATGTAAAAACTCCGACAACAGGCGACTTGGTTTACATGGTTGGAGGCCGTGTTGGATTTGATGGTATACATGGTGCAACCTTTTCATCACTTGAATTAACGGAGGAATCACCTTCAAGTGCGGTACAAATCGGAGATCCAATAACACAAAAGAAATTATTAGATATGGTTCTTGAGGCAAGAGATTCTGGATTGATTTCCTGTATTACTGATAATGGAGCAGGCGGCCTTTCTTCTTCGATTGGAGAAATGGCAGAATATACGAATGGATGCCATATTAATCTCGACAAAGTTCCACTTAAACAACCTGGACTATCTGCATGGGAAATTTTGGTATCTGAATCTCAAGAGAGAATGACAATTTCAGTAAGACCAGAACATGCAGCATCCTTTGAAGCACTAGCAGAACTCCATGAGGTAGAGGTTTCACATGTGGCAGATTTCACAGAAGACGGCATCTTTCACGTGACGCACATGGGAAAGACAGTAGCCTATCTTCCTCTTTCCTTTTTGCATGATGGCGTTCCACAACTCCAATTAGAATCAGAATGGCGCAAACCAGAACATGAACCATTTAACCCACCTCATGACGTCAATCATTCTTCTTTACTATTAGAGATGCTAAGAAGACCAAATATTGCCTCAAAAGAATCCTTGGTTAGGCAATATGACCATGAAGTCATTGCTCAAACAGCCATCAAACCATTTGTAGGCCCAAATAGAGATGGACCCGGAGATGCAGCAGTTATTGCACCCATTCATGGTAATTCAAAGGGATTGGTGATTTCTTGTGGTTTATCTCCACGGTATTCAGATATCGATGCTGGGGCCATGGCGGTGGCAGCTGTTGATGAGGCGGTCAGGAACGCTGTATGTGTGGGAGTTGATTTAGAAAAAATAGCAGGATTGGACAACTTTTGCTGGCCAGACCCCATTCAAAGTCAGAAAACACCAGATGGTCGCTTCAAACTTGCACAATTAGTTCGAGCAAATCAGGAATTGGAACGAATGTGCCGTGCTTACCATCTTCCATGCGTATCAGGCAAAGACTCAATGAAGAACGATTACGGAAAAGGAGAAGAAAAAATATCGATACCCCCAACACTATTGTTTTCCTTATTCGGAAACCACCCCGATGTAAGAATGGCTGCGACTTCAGATCTCAAACATGAAGGAGAACGGCTTTACCTCTTTGGTCATTCATCCCAAGAATTGGGTGCAAGCGAAGTAGCATTTCATTTGTTTGAGAAAGGAGAAGTTTCAGGCATAGGGGGGCACGTCCCACGTTTAGAAAATGCAACAGAGAAATTTGAACAATATCAAAAACTTTCTCAAGCTATCCAAAAAGGGTTGGTAAGAACCGCTCATGATTGTTCAGAAGGCGGACTCGGGGTGGCAATCGCAGAGATGTGTATTGCTGGAAGACGAGGTGCTGTTATTGATTTGGATGGATTAGGCGATGGAGATGCTTGGGGGCGACTTTGGGGTGAATCTTTAGGAAGGATTGTTATTGGCGTTTCACCACATCATGAAAATGAACTCATGGAATTCTTGGAAGGCTGCGACATCCATCTTTTGGGAATAGTCAGAGGTGATAATCTCGAAGTCGTCGATGGTATTGACGACTTACTCGATTGTAGCGTTTCACAATTAACAGAAGCATGGCAGGGCACTTTTGGAGGAGGTGAAATGTATGAGTGAAGTTCAAGTTGCGGTATTGTATGGTTTTGGAATCAATTGTGATCGAGAAACAGCGGCTGTTTTTGAGTTAGTCGGAGCGAAATCCACAAGAGTCCATCTTAACGAATTTATCTCAAAATCTTTGGATATACATCAATTTGATATTTTAGCTATACCAGGTGGATTTTCATTTGGGGATCATTTGGGAAGTGGAAGATTGCTAGGCAATCGATTACGATTTGCCTTAAGAGAAGAACTACAAAAATTCGTTCAAGATGGTAAACCAATTATTGGAATTTGCAATGGGTTTCAAGTATTGGTCAAAACAGGATTGTTACCAGGCCCACTTGAAGGAGAAATCAAACCTGACTTTGTCCAAAGGGCATCCTTAACACTGAATAATTCAGGACGGTATGAAGATAGGTGGGTAACGCTCGAATTTGACCCCCATTCTCCCTGCATTTGGACCAAAGACGTGTCTCGTATCTCTTGTCCTGTTCGTCATGGAGAGGGTAAATTTGTAATGCCCGATAAAAAACAAATCGATCAATTATCAGATAATAACATGATTGCCGTACGCTATGTAGATCCATCTACCAAAATAGGTGAAGGAATAACAGATGAAATACTTCCATTCCCCCTTTCACCAAACGGAAGTTCTCGAAATATAGCCGGAATATGTGATAAATCTGGATTAGTATTTGGCTTGATGCCTCATCCTGAAGCGATTTATGCTCGATGGCTTCATCCTTTATTCGTACAAGGTCAAGCGCCTATAATCGATGAAGTAGATGGTTCTGAAATGGGCGAGTGGGAAGGCGAAGGCCTGCAAATATTTCGTAATGCGGTGAATTATAGTTTGGGGAAGTGAAGTGGGAAACACAATCCACGATGGAAGAATTATACATATTGACCAACTTAGAGGCATAGCGTTATTGCTCATGATCTTGGTTCATGCAGCGGCAACTTGGAAACCTTCACAATTACATCAAGATCACGTACTTGCTATCCTTGTAGCGAGCCTAGGTGGTTTAGCTGCGCCATTATTCATATTCATTTTCGGCTGGGGGATTGGGCGTTCGAAAAACACCTTGTTTGAAAAAAACATTATTCGTGGTTTAGTATTATTCTTTGCACAATTTCTCGTGAACCTGACTGTACCCCATTTATTCCATCCCTTTTCACCAGGAGTACTTACCTTGATTGCACTCCTCTATTTCTTTGCGCCCATTTGGCTTTATACAATCAATTTATCATTCAAAAATATACCATTATGGCCAGTCATTTGTTGCATACTTCTTTTCACACCAATTTTCATCACTCTCCCTGATGCTACTTGGTCTCAACGTACAGTACCAGAAGGAGTTGTCTCTTGGCTCCATTTAGCCATATTTTCTGGCACATATCCAATTCTACCATGGTTAATTTTTGCCATCATTGGTGGATGTGTTGCTCAAGAAAAAACCTCAAAAATAAATAGAAATTATGTTATTTTATCTGGCCTAATTCTTAGTTTATGCTTCTTCATTTATGCATTACATCTTGGGAAAACGTACGCCCTTCCATCAGGAGAGGCCGTATTGACATTTTTCCCTGCAAACGTACCCTTCTTGATTTCATCATTAACCGGTATTGGTTTGTTATGGGTTCTTACTCTAAAGATACCAGAGTTTACGGGTTTGATTAATCTTGGAAGGTTTACTTTAACCTACTATATTATTCACTTTCTACCATTCAGGTTTTGGCACGATATCGATGAAAAACATACATGGTCGATGTCGGTTAGCTTTTCAGTCATCATCATTTACACGATATTATTTTGGCCATTATCCCTCTTACATCATCGCATTGCTCCAAATTATTCACTTGAAGCATGGATGAGACGTCTTTCATCACGCCAATGAACCAGTCTGCACAGACCACAATTTTGCATAGACACCATCATGATTCAGTAAACTATCATGGGTGCCCTTTTCAACAATCTTTCCATTATCAAGAACAATAATTTCATCAGCATTTCTTATGGTTGACAACCGGTGTGCTACGATAAGAGTCGTACGATCATTGCTTATTTTTTGGATCGAACGTTGCAGGGCTGCTTCCGTTTCATTATCTACAGCCGACGTAGCCTCATCCAAAATAAGAAGAGGAGCATCTTTGATAATAGCGCGAGCAATAGCTAATCTCTGCCTTTGCCCCCCACTCAACCTTTTTCCACCCTCTCCAATGAGTGTTGACCATCCTTCAGGTAAGGTTTCGATAAATCCGGATATTTCAGCAACCTTTGCTGCCTCTTCCACTTCGGCATCACTAGCATCTGGTTTTCCATATAGAATATTTTCTTTTATCGTTGCAGGAAAGAGGGTAACACTCTGTTCAACCAAAGCGATCGAAGAACGCAACGATTCTAATTTCCATTCTTTCAATTCCTTCCCACACCATTCAATCTTTCCAGAATTGGGATCACAAAAACGCAACAGCATACGCAATAAAGTTGTTTTTCCAGCTCCAGTTGCGCCTACAACACCAATAGTTGAGCCAGGATAAATCTCAAGATTTAGATTCGAAAATATTGCTTCTCTTCCAGGATAGGAAAATGTACAATCTTCAAACTTAATCGTTGATTGAACCACCTCTTGCCTCTTTGGCTTAAAATCACCATCATTGAGCGAAATTGGCGTTTCAATGAGGTCCAAAATACGGTTTGAAGAGGCCATTGCTCTTTGATACAAATCGAATGTTTCTCCTAACCTTGTTAACGGCCATAAAAGCCGTTGTGTCATGAATACCAATACGGAGTAAGCGCCAACAGCCATATCTCCATCAAGAGTCATTTTTCCCCCAATTAACAGGGTGGCGGTAAAACCACAGAGAATAGCCATCCGAATCAGTGGAACAAATGCAGCCGAAAGCCGGATGGCTTTTTTGTTTGCATTTCGATATTCATTTGACACTTCCTCAACGCGATTGGCTTCCATTTCTTCAGCTGTAAATGATTGAATCGTGGACATACCAGAAAGATCATTTTCAAGAAGGGCATTAAGCCGTCCTGCATTCGTTCTCACTTCCGCATACCTTGGTTCTAATTTCCTCTGATAAAGGAAAGAACCCCAAATGATAATCGGGATTGGTAGAAAAGCAAAAATGGCAACATTCCATGAAATGACAAAGAAAATAGCACCAACAATAACAACGGTCGTTGCAACCTGTAAAATATCATTTGCACCCTTATCTAAAAACCGTTCAAGTTGATTGATATCGTCATTCATGATCGCCAATAAATCGCCCTTTTGACGTTCATCAAACCAACCCATGCCTTGTTTTTCTACATGCCTAAAAGCATCCATTCTCATCTCATGTTGAACCGTTTGGGCCAAATTTCGCCACAAAATACCAAACCAGTATTCAAACATTGATTCTAATACCCAAACCCCAAAAGTGAGTAATGACAAAATGATTAACTGAGTCCAGGGGTCAGTGTAACCCAAATCTCCCAAGAGGGAATCTTCTTTCATTACTACTACATCAACAGCCATTCCAATCAATAGTGGTGGAGCCAAGTCCCAAAATTTGTTCATGATTGAACAAAATGATGCTAATCGTACCGTAGATCGATGACCCTGCATGTGCCGAAGTAGACGACGAAACGGGCCCTGCATAACATGACGAAGGGGTTTAAACATTCAACTTTGCCAACGAATTATTTCTTAACATCAATGGTTTGGGCTTGATGTGTCCACTGAAAAGTTGTATTTACGAAGCCTCGAGGCAGGATATGAAACAACATTTTCTGCTGAAGTGATTGAAACCACTGAATCGGAGGTAATCTTAGACCAGACACTATTCTACCCTCTTGGTGGAGGTCAAAACTGGGACACCGGCAAGTTATTTTCCGATTCAGGAACATTACAAGTCAGTGAAGTCAAAGGGCGCGATAAAATTCTTCACACAGTTGGTAGTGACCATGGATTAAACCCAGGCGACCTCATTCAAGGTGAAATTGATTGGGAGAGAAGATATGCTCACATGCGAATGCATACTGCACAGCATTTGTTGAGTGGAATTGTTTACGAATCATTCAATGGAGCCCGAACGGTCGGAAACCAAATCCATGCTGATAGATCACGCATCGATTTTCAACCAATAAAATTTGATGATGAAATGATTGAATTAGCATTTAACCTCGCTCAAGAGGCCATAGAGAGCGATCTAGAAGTGACAGAAACGGTCATGACACGAGAACAAATTAACGCAATTATGCCTCCCGAAAGAACCAATATGGATTTACTACCAAGTTCAGTAAGAGAATTACGAATCATAAAAATAGGAAATAATCGGGATTTATGCCCTTGTGCAGGTACACATGTTCAATCCTTGGGCGAGATAGGAAAACTCGATTTCCTATCTAAAAAGAGTAAAGGAAAGGGTAAACAGAGAATTCAATATACCCTCAAGTAGGAGAAATCAAAATCACCAAATAAGATAAAATAATAATAATTTAATCTTAATAATAAATTTTAAATTATTAATTTTTATTCAATCTTCATAAATTAACTCATCAACATTGGTTAATTCTTCTAACCATTCCTCTCTTTGCCTCGCTTTCTCCTTTACAATGGCATCTTCAATTAAGTCTCTTATGTTTTCAGCATTTTTTGAAGCCTTATTTTTAGCCTCAACTCTTTCCGTAAGTTCGATATCTTCTCCCTTTCTTTCACTTCGGTCTACGGATTGTATTTTTTCACTTGGATTTGTTCTACCCCTGTCTTGTTCTGTATGTGGGATAATTACTTTGTTTAATGATTCAATGTCATCAGAACGATGACTCAAATCCACAAAACCAGACGATATATCGCGTATTGGATTGGGTTTCTTTTCTTTGGACTGTTGATGAAACGCCTCCTCAAATTTATCAGACCCCTTCTCACCTTTAGAATTCACCAAAGCATATGCCAGTCGTTGTTGTTCTTCCAGATAAGGTCGGTGTTCTATTTTATGATCATAATGGTGAGGCGTCGACATATAGGCTAACATTTCACGCGCAAATTGTGAAAACACATCGTTTTGAGGTGATTTTGAGATCAAATCTCTTACTTCTTGATGCGATGTTATGCACTGTCGACATCTTTGCTGTCCTCCATGATCTGGCGCATCACAACGCAGACAACACCCCTGAAAGCCTAACTCTTTCATGGCTTTCCTTGGCATGGCCATGATTATCGATAGTCGAGGAATTGATGAATTCTTTGATACGAGAGTTAAAATCAGTGGCCTCGATGAATCACCATGGCACGTGACCCTCGTGCAGATTTTATTGACGACTCACCCTTCCCTGATTCAAACACAGTTTACAGGGTGCATTCGCATCAAGACCCGTCCGGCACCATACATGTGAACTTACAATCACCGTTTTCTACAGCAGATAAGACACTCTGGGGAGTTCAATTTCAACAACCAATCACTCATCACAAAGGAGATTTGTGGCATTTTAGCGAAGAGGAAAAAAATCATCTCTTACTAGCCACCTTTGCCTTTACAATTGCACTCGGACTAATGCGAGTAGGCGGCGTACTTGGCATTTCGTTTTTTGGAATGAATTCTTGGGCTTTACAATTATTATTGAGCATGCCAGTGATGTTATTTGCGGTAGGGCCTGCGTTTTTGTTACATGAAATCGGGCACAAAATTGTTGCAAAGTACTACGGTTGTTGGGCAGAATTTCGTAGCGATCCCCAAGGTCTGAAAGTTGGTGTTGGGATTGCTGCACTACTCGGTTTTGTGTTTATGGCTCCAGGAGCAGTGATGGTTGCTGGAACGGTTACCAGGAGACAAAATGGACATATTGCAATTGCCGGCCCCTTGGTTAATTTATCCTTATTTTTGGTCGGAATACCACTAGGGGCGCTCGTATATACTCTACTTGGAGGAAGCGTACCATCTTCCAATTCTTACCTCGTTGAGGGTGGTTTTGATTGGCATGTGATGTTGTGGGATTGTATCTCCTTTTGGGTCACTGCAAATCTTATACTTGGATTATTCAATATGTTGCCATTTGGTCCACTTGATGGTGTAAAAGTACGCGATTGGAGTTATGGGGCGTGGCTTAGTTTGACACTTGTGTTTACACTACCTTTGGTTGCTTGGATGTTTACACCATGGTCACCAATGGACTTAGCAATTGGACTCGCATCCTTGTGGATGTAAATCAATCTTCGAGCTTGTGTTCTTTTCTCGCCTTATCGTTTGACCAATGGTAGGCAAGCTTCAACAAATTCAGGTAACCACCTTGACCATCTTTGGTCATACGGTCATGTAATGCGGTATTGTTGATGAAAATGTCTCCCCAGATATTTGCTGCAGTTCCTTTCTTTCCTTTTGGTAGATCGAAAATTTCGTCAGTGGTAGGTTCCAAGAGGTTCTTCCAAACAACTGCTGGATTTACAGCCAATGTGACCTCGACAATAATCTCATCCTCGTTGAGACCAGTGCCGGTTTGCCATGAATCAGATCCAAGGTCGGCAAGGAATGGTAAACAAAGATCAGAAATTGAAAGTGCAGTCATTGGATCAACACCAGTCATTTCAGCAAACGCCTCTCGCATTCGTCCTCTATCAGCGCCTTTTGCACCAGCAATAGCCCTCAATTTATCGATTGATGTTGGAACAAGGAACCGTATGTCGGTGTAGTAGACGAGTGGTTGTTCAGAAGCCCTGTCTGGAGAGAAAATGTGCGCAAAGGGTGTTTGCACTCCTTTTTCGCCTAACATATCATATGGGAACAGGCTCTTCATTGCATTAGTCGCAATAGATTGAACGACTCTCCGCATTAACCTCTCAGGCGCTGCTGAAACATCGTTGAAACTTTCCATGTATTCATTCATGTTGAGGATGTCGTATCCACGGACAGAGAGGATTGAGTGAACATTTGGCCCGAGTAGTTTTTCACCTTCTACGGTTGCTTGACTGATCCATCGAGAACCTTTGGCAAAATCACTCGCTGTTACTAGGTCAGCATAGGCTTTGAATCTTCGAGAAACACGATTCATGAAATCTGCTTGGTCCAACTTTGTGAAGACGGTTGCAGCATAGTTAGATTTGAGTGCGTGATCCGCAACTTGGCTTGCATTTATACAAGTCAAGAGGTTTCCTTGGTCTTGAGGATAAATCAAAACTCTCTTTCGCTTAGCAGCTCCTCCAAGAGAACCAACAGCGTCGTCGGTTAAGAGGTAACCAAGTGTTGCTGTAACTTCGAAGAGACGAGCATATTTATCTTCATCACTGGCATTCTTAATCCATTCATCAATTCCAGGTTCAATGAGATGGAATTCCAATGGCACCATTTCTGAACCGGCTCCAAACATTTGTCGAACAGTCGAGGAACTCATCATACCCATGATGGTGTAAAGCGAAGTCTTTCCAGTTGTACAAAACACATCAGTAATACCTTCTTCACCAAAGGATAAACGTCGATCTGGTAGATTTACCAACAGGTTGAATGATGTTGCTGTGTCACGATTTCCATTTACAGCAGGCCAAATCCAGGTTTGTGGTCGAGTCATCAAGTAACCGCTAGCATCTTTTCCAAACCCAGCAGGAGAATATCGAATCCAACCCAATCGATTGTTGAATGCGACTCCGCGATGCATCAATGAAGGGTAGTAGACTTTGTCCTGAGGGTCAGAATCTGGTACGACACCCCTGTGTCCAAGTCCCCATAGGATGGTTTCCCATTCGGGCCATTCTTCTCCCGCAGGCACTCCGATGAAGGGGTGTTCATTTCCAATTTCTTCTCCAACAAGAAAAGATCCACCCATACGATCTTCATCTCCAGTAGAACAGAAAAAGAAGGTCTGTGTTGTGCAGAGTTGCTTCTGTGTCCACATGTTAGCGTTCACAACAGATTTTTGCTTCAAAAACTCTCTCACATTGTTGAGCCTTCTTTCAAATTTGAATCGGTCGGATTCAATCCACGTTGAGCCGACAAACAGATTTGTGTTGAGTAGTTTTGGTTTAGAAGGACCAATGTATCGGGATCGGGGATCGGATTTTGTATCATCTGTAGAATGAACCTGTTCCCACGGCCCACGTTGTGGAATAAGCGTCAAGAATTCATGGTGATTGAATTGTTGGCGATGAGCCTCAGCCACATTATCTTCAACTTCATCCATCAATCGAACATAAGTTTCAGTTGGATTCATATTTCCGCTGTTCTTGAATAGTTTATTTGAAATCGCACGATGCTCCCACATATTATCACTTCATTCCTCAAAATTTCCCCTTTCCGCTTGGAGCGCTTGAAGGAGGGGCTTCTTCAGTTGGCTCAGCGCTTGCTTCCTCTTCAACAACATTTGATTCTTCAGGCTCTTCATCTGAATCTTCTGTGTCTTCTGAACTTTGGTTTGAATCTTTATCTTCTTTAATTGGCTTGTCTAAAACCGGTGCTCCTTTGAGGCCTAATTGGAGCATGACTCCAGTGGGCAAACTTGCTGCTGCTAGAGCGACAAACAACATTTCTCTGTCTTCAGGTAAAGGCAAAAACCCTCCACCTAGAATATGTGCAGCAAGGAGTATTGATGTCAAAATGAGAACCAATGAAAGTAGGTTAAACACCATTCGATTCTTACTAAGTATGTTCAAAACAGGAGGTACATCTCCATCCATATACCCCCATCGACTGAATCGACGTATAAATATCATCCGCCATTAATAGGGAGGAGGTGGTTGATATCCAAATTGAGGCGAAGGGTCATATTCATTTTGTGGAATAGGAGGTGGTTGTGGTAAATTCATTGCCCCAGGTAGAGAATTCATTGGCGGAGGATTCGGTTGAGGCGGTTGTTGATTTGTTGGTTTATTTTTACTGACTGGTAAATCCCAAGGGTCGCCTAAATCTTCTTTTTTACGTCCCCGAATAAGCATAATCAAACATATTGAACCAAGCACAAGGCTTGATAGTGAAATAATTGGGCTTATATCTTGCATAGAATGAGAAAATGAAGAAACTGAACCAGAAATTCCGCTATCATCTTCTTGAGAAATCACCTCAATAAACATAATATCCTCGCCAAGATCTTCAATTTCAAGTTCAATCAAGTAGGTTCCAGTTTCTAAATCACTGGGTAATTGAAAAGCGAGCATGCCTTCTTTCTCAAAAACAAGATTGGTTTCTGAATAGCTTGTACCTCCTACAAATTTTAGTTCTAAAATCACAGGCCATTGAATGGCTTGTGTAGCTTTATTTTGAATAATTTTGTAATTCAATTCAATGACTTCTCCAGCAACAATTCTTTCCTCATTTGTCCATAAATCTATTTCATAACTTGGTTCATGGTATAACCTCGAATTTTCTGTTAGGATGTTACCATTTGAATCAATGACGATGATATTTACATCTAAGCGACTCACGTCTTCACCGCTTGGAATGGTGATTGTAAATTCAGCCTCTCCGTTTTTTGGTAAGGCAATTTTACCTTCAAATTCGAACAAATTAGTATCAGCTTGCCAATTCACAATAGCATCAGATAGCCCTGAGGAGACCACCTTGAATTTTACAGGAACGTTTTCCTGCCAATATGGCGCCATTGGGAATAGGGAAACGGTTGGCTCATTCAATTGAACATATACACTTTCAAGATCCGACGCCCCAGAAACGTTGAATGCCTTTACCATGAGCACGTAGGTGTAGGCTTCAGGGTTTGTGCCTTGTGAAATGAGAATCGAGATATCTAACATCCCCCGACTATCTGTCTGTCCATATGCCCACCCGGTATCTCTGGTACTACTGCCATAGTAATCATCACCCCTCTTCTCAAGGATGTGATATACCCAAGCACCTTGAATAGGCAATCCTTCATCATCAACGACCTTTGCTTTGAAAATTGCCTCTTGGCCAACATTTACGAGACTAGTTGGAGGAATTATGTCGACATTAACTCCCATACCAGTATTTGATTCACTACCTCTCTCAAGTAAGAATACACCTTTTGAAACGGCGACAGAGCCATCAGGATATTTCAATATTAATTCAGCGAACCCATCAACCAATGTGATGCTTGGATAATTGTTATCAGGCATCATCATCAATCCAGAAATTTCACCTTTATCATCCGAGATTAAGGATTGTTGGGCTAAACTATCTGAAAAAGACAAGGTGTATTGTGCATCTCCTTGCTTAATGAGTGCAGTAAATTGTAAACCATTTTCACCCATACTACCATAATATTGTGTTTCACGAGTAACCTTTGCAGATAGAATAAATTCTTCGTTAAAATAGATGGTCTGGCTACTTGTAGGTAGGTTAATTTGTGTTTGTAATGTTGCAACACGTACTACAGATGAAACGTGACTGGTTTGGGTTCCCCCGGATGCATTTGCCCAGAATTGAACTTGTATGTTTGACTCTTCTCGAAGATTAGTTGGCAAGATTATTGAAAAATATCCTTCAGAGGAAGGGTTGAGCCTTCCTGATTTGATAACTTCTTCGTAGGAAAAATCGCCGTCATCGATAAAATAGACGATTTCCCATTCACTGGATTCAGGAGTTATTGGGGCACCATTCCTTGGATTGATGGTATTTGTCCATACCTCAAGAACTTCATCAGGTAATGCAAGGTCAGTTGATGTAATCAACTCAACACGATACATTTCAACATCAGTGCTTTGGCATGCTTTTGTCCTAACATCAATCCCAGTATCGCTATTTTGGTGGTAAATATGATCCTCTTCATCACCACCTCCTAACCAATAATCTTCGTAGCCATACCATCCATCATCATCTCTTATTGAATCGATATATACACAAATATCATAGAATCCAGTTGGGAATGAAATAGGAATATCCCATTCAAAGTAAACTTTGTCGGATACTGCATTTTTTCCTTCTTGAATCTTGTACTTACTTCCGTCATTAGAGATTGCATAGGAAGAAAATATCCATTGAGAGGCATCTTGGTAATTATCACCTTGTAATACCCTTGCTGAAAATTGAACAACAGCTCCTGCATAATTCGTTCCACCGAGGTCATCTATTGCATAACCGCCAGCAAAACCACCATCAGAGCCATAACTACCCCGAGCATTAACATGTGAGGGAAGGTTATTTTCATTGGATAATAGTTCAGGATTTTGCACAGTACTGAGACAAAAAACGGCTATGAGAAATGCACATTTGTACGCGGCGCGCATAGTAGTTGACCAATAATTCTGTATTTAGCATTAAAGGTAGGCATTTCTTATCGGTTGTTCATCAAGGTGGAAAAATGAATAGGTGGCCCACCAAGTGATGGTGTCTAATGCGTCGACAAGGTTACTGGTACCACTTTGCTCCTCACCGTAGTCTTTTCCAGTCGTGTCCATCCAATCTATCATCTCGTCAACTGTATCACATGTTTGGTGGTAGCACCAATATCCATCAACAAGCCCACCAAAGCCCATGGTGACAGTTCCGAGATTGTCTTGGAATGTCGCATGGTCCGAGCGAGCGGTTGTATCCTCGTAAACAATGATTTCTGGGCGATCTTTTGCTAACCAATCATCAACTTTCCAAGTCGAAGCATCATATCCTTCGCCCAAAAGTGGTGACATCTGCTCTTCAACACCAATGGCATCGGAGCCAATCCACATGGCTAGACCAACCATTCCTGGCTGATTCATGATATCGTGATCAAGACTTGGGCCGATGTAAACTCGCATCGGCCAAACTTCAGAATCTTTAGGATAACCATCAGGATCGATTTCTGGTTGCGGATCGCAATTTCCTTCACCACCTCCATGGCCATTTCCGCAAGGTGCACCTCCACCTCCAGGCCAGTTAACGCCAGCCATATCCAAATTCACATAGTTCGTCACTTCCACGTTTGGGTTTTCTTCCTTCACCCAATAATCAGTCCAATAATCACTTCCTCTTTTTCCACCTTCTTCGCCAGACCATAAGCAGAAAACCATGGTATTTCTTGTCGAGTATCCCGCCATTGCTTCGGCTACAGTAAGCACCATACTCGTTCCTGCTGTGTTGTCATAGGCTCCAACTCGGGTTCCATAAGTTCTGAACCCAGCCTGGTGAGGGTCCAGAAAACCACCATTTATTGGAGGCGCAATATCGAAGTGGGCGCCAAACACCATCCACTTATCTGGATTGACTTCTCCATATCTATATCCACAGATATTGTATGCTTCTGGATTTTGAGCCCCGGTCATCACAGACTCATAAGTAAATCTTTGTGTGATGACCTCAAGTCCAATATTTTCCATAGTTTGTATTAGGTATTGTGCTGCATCTTCGTAAGCTAGATTGCCTTGGCCAGCCCACCGGTCGAGATATCCTACTGCACCATCTGCGGCATCCGTCGGGTCAGGAGTTTCATCTGACATAACGCTGATGTAATTGAATACGGTTCGCCCATCTACTAATCCAGTTGAATGCCTCCCACCATCAGCATCAGAGAATGCGACGGCATTTGGTCTTTCAATCCCTAATTTCACGGCGAATACACTTCCACCGTTATTCATTGATGCGTTGATGGTATCAAGGGTTGAATTTTGCCCGGGCATTCTTTCAATTCCTTTGTTTTCATTGTTTGTGAATCCTCCACGCTGATACCATGTCCGCCAAGATTCATCCACATTTCGTATCGGCCAATGTTCTCTTCCAAATTCACCGATTAAGATTACTGCTGTGTCGGTTCTTGGGGGGGCTAATACGGATAATTGAACGGATTCTCCCTCACGAAGATCCATGACAGTTGAGTTTTGGACAAAACCATTTTCTTTATTTTTGATTAGATATGGTACGAATACAGAGACATCTATCTCCGCTGAGAATGTAACTTCTTGGAAAATACCACCGATGAGTATTTCTGGTGTAATTTTGATTGAATTTTCAGAGAGTTGGTATTCGCCATCCTCTCCAAAACATCCTGAAAGGGGAGCAAGAAGCATTACCAGCACTAAAAAACTGGCTTCAAGACCTCGACCCATGTATCTGGGAAATTACACCAGTATC
>MDTE01153300.1_pt1 | contig 16611 bp, 13 predicted proteins | sample 811231 | NCBI WGS metagenome assembly MDTE01 (sample SAMN05326651, study PRJNA326480) | marine metagenome | isolation source: seawater | place: Indian Ocean: Red Sea | collected 2010
GGCCAATACGCGCGAAGAAACGACGGCGTCGCGCCCGCCGCGCACGACGTCATCAACACTCTCGGACTCGGTGACGACGACGCCATCATCGCCGTCACCACGTACGTCGCGTCTCTCCAGGAATCGAGCGCGACGCCGAGGGGTTCGTGCGGATCCTTCTCCGCCTCCACCGGCCCGTCGCTCCCTCGCCACGCGCCGACGACGAGCGCGCGGACGCGCTCGCCGACGGATCCGTCCTCCACCGCCATGTCGAGCACGCTCACCGCCGGACGACCCTCTTCCTCGCGCTCGCAGACGTGATCCACCACCTCAACGCTCCACGCCGGCGCACCCGTGCGCTCGTTCACTCCCAACGGTGTCACCGACGTCAACGTCTCGAGCAACGCGCCGAACGCCCACGCGTCCTCCGCGTCCGCGTCCTCCTGCGCGCGAAGCCTCGGCACGGTCGCGCTCGCCATCCCGCTCCGAGAGTCCACGAACAGCGCTTGTCCACTTTCTTCGTCCAACTCGAGCTGATACCCCTCGTTCTCGAGTAAACCGTTCGCGACGCCGCCGAGCTCGCTCAGCGCCAAAAGCGCGGCGTCGCCCGCCGCGACGACGTCCTCGGACTCATCCTCCGCGGGCGCCGCCGTCGACGCGTCTCTGCGCACGAGTTGCACCGAACGCAACAGAGGCACGACGACGCCCGCGGCGCAGAGGGCGAGCGCCCACTCCGCGCCGCGCGCCTCGGCGCCGATGTCGAGCTCGAGGAGAGACTCAGCCGCCGCCGCGCGCTCGGAGGCGTTCGCGGACGAGAGGGCGATCGCGCTCGCGCGAAGCGCGCGCGCGGTGGACGCGTCGGATGAGGTTCGATCGCGGGGTGCGTCTTGGGGTGGGTCGTTCGACGCGGACGGGCGCATGAGGCGCGAGGAGTGGGTGTCTGAGGAAATGCGCGCTTTTTCAAGCGGGACGGGACGGGACGAGACGCGGAGAGTGGACGGGCGACGACGGCGGTGAGGTGGGTTCGCGCGATCGGTGACATCGCGTGTGTTCACTCGCGTGTTGTTACGTTCGTGCGCGTCGCGCGTATTCTATCCAGACGATGTCGCCGTCGCGTTCGGGGACGAGCGCCTCGAAATGTCCCGGAAAATGTTTCACGGCGAGCGCGGGAATGGCGCCCGCGTGACGAGAACCGCGACATTTGTCGCGCGCCGCGCGCATCTTCTTCGAGGGACCGACGTGAAGCGTGAGCGTCCATTTATTCGTGTTCCAACGCACGTTGACGCCGTCGCACACGCCGCCGGCGTGGTACTTTGGCGCCATCCGTATCGGCTCCTCTCTCGTCGCCAAATCCGGCGTCGCCACGTAGAAGGGCGTCTTTGTCCAAACGGTGGTCTCTTCCTCCGATGCCTCCACGCAGACGATCGCGACGTCATTCAAAGTCGCGATGGCGCACAGTTCGGCGTCCGTGCCCCAGTATCTCGTCCATTTCGTCGTGGCGGCGTACTTGGCGGCGTCGGCGCGCATGTGCCTGAGATACACTTTCCATCGCTTGTCGTCGCTCGACCGCTTCAGTTTACCGCGTCGTAAATAATCTCGTCCCTCTTTACCGTTCAGAAGGAGGTTATGAAGCGTGAGAACGTCGCGAGGATCGTCCATTCGCCGCTTTCGCTCGTCCAGGCGGTCGCACATCGTCGCTCTGATTTCGTTCCACTCCAATCCGCCGCGTTCCGCGTCCCAGCAGCCCTCCTTCGCCAACACCTTGACCCCGTGCGAGATCGATCGGAAACAACAGTTGCCGTCTTCGATCACGTCGCGCACGCGGAGACCTAACGCGAGGGTTTGCTCGCTCCAGTGTTTCATGGAAAACGTCCGCATGCTCTTCCTGGACGGCGACATCTTCGGCGCTTTGAACTCGCCGACGATGATGACATCGCTATCGCTATCGCCAAGTTCTCCTTCGCTGGTCTCGCACGTCGTCGCCTCGGTCTCGTCGCTCCCGGACGTTGTCACGAGCGACGCCGGCGTCCGCGGCGACGCCCATTTGGAAAAGCGCGAATCCGCCGGAGACGACGGCTCGTCCACGTCCTCTACTCGCACGCGCGTCCCTCTGGACACCATCACCGCCGGTATCGATCCACCCGTCATCACCTGATGAAAAATCGCCCCCGCGAGCGTCGACGACGCCGCGTTCCCCGTCAACAACTTGACCACGCTCGACGGATTTCTCGCGTAATCGTCCGCCGCGGCGTCCCCCCCGTATCGCTCCGCGTACGATCGCAACAGCACCAACACCACCGACGCCAGGGTCTGATCACCACACGCCGCCTCACACACCGCCAACGCCCCTCGTCCATCGTTTTCCCTCGTCATCAACCTCGTCGCGTCTCGCAACCCGACGACGAGTCGAAACGTCGTCATCATCGACTTGGACGTCTCGAGGAACGCGCGCGGTGATCCCCCGCCCCTGAGCGCGTCGGCGACGAATTCACCTCGAAGAAACATCGATCGATCGATGTCGAGACCGAGGGCGAGAAAGAGCGCGGTCGTCGCGCGCTTGACGACGCGAAGCTCGCGCGGGACGTTCGCGCCCTCGGCACCGTCGGCGACGAATTTCTCGAGCGCGCGCGCGTTCGCGCGGCGCGCGGCGCGCGCGATGCGTCTATCGGGGGTCATCGCGCGCGGGGGCGGTGGGTGCGCGCGACGCGCGATGACGTCTCGCTCGCGGTCCCGCCGATCGATGATGGGTGACGGTTGCGCCGAAAATGGGAAAGATGGGAACGAATGGACATTCGCGCGTCATTTCAAGGTTTCTGCGTGGGTTTGCGGGCGGTGATGGCGGCGTAGACGTCGTGCGCGCGTGTGTCGACGTCGCACTCCATGTCGGTGGTGAGGAGGAGTCGAAGGGTGACGGCGTTCTTGCCGGCGATTTTCGCGGCGCGCGCGACGGCGGGCGCGAGCGCCGCGCGCGCGGGCTCGGCGGATTGGACGACGCAGGGTTGGCCGATGAAGGCGGCGAGTTTTCGAACCTCGTCGTAAAACTTTGCGGCGATCTCGGCGTAGACGTCGGCCTCGCGCGCGGGCTCGGAGACGTCGTCGGGGCCGAAGTGCTCGAGGTTGGCGGCGATGGACGCCTTGTAGTCTTCGTACACTAAATACGGCGGAAGTTCGACGCTCTGGAAGGCGCTGAATCGCTGCCAGAAGCGTAATTCTTCGCTGCTGAAGGCTGTGATGCATCGTCGAAGCTTTCCGCGTTCGATGAGCGCGGCGTACGTGAAACGTAACGCCGAGTACATGGAGAGTTTTACCTGTTGCGCGGCGTAGACGTATTGCGTCGTCGCCGTCCTCTTGGCTGGATCGAACACTTTTCGCTTCGTCTCCGCCATCAAGAGTTGATGCAAGTATTGCGTGTAATAGTACACCATGGGTAGCTCGTGCGGCAAGTACAGATCGAGCGAGAACCCGAGCTCGAGATGTCTGAGCTGCGCGTACGCCGTGAGGTGTTCCGCCCACGCCATGCAAGGCGTTTGCAACGATCTCAACGACGCCAAGTTCTTCTCGTCGGACGGTTTGGCGAGAGACTCGTCCTGTGCCAAATCGAACGCATCGCACGCGAGTTGTAAATGGCTAAGCTCGCCCAATGCGCGCTTGAGCACGCGTCTGAGTCGCGTTCGATTGACGCAAAACGTCCTAACGACAATCGTCAGCGGCTGGATGCACTCGTATAAAAACTTATCCACCGCCTCTCGCGGGTGAACGAAAGATTCCTCCAAGGTGTCCACATCAACATCGACAAACTTCCACACCGACTGCAGGCCGACTTGGCCGATGTGCCAACCGCACAACTTTTTATCGTGAAGCAACTCGGCGGCGGCGATGGCCAACGCGACGGCGCCCGGTCGAGCCGCTTGAAGACGCTCCAAAGAGTCGAGAATCTCTTGAATCACGGGAACCGATCCGCGCGCGCGATATTGAAACACCTCCGCGGCGATGAGAACGTCATCGATTTCTTTTTCAAAGAATTCAAACGCCCCGCGTATGCTCAAAAAGTGCACCTCTCTCTTCGGCGCTCCTCCGAGCATGTGAAGACTCATCTCTTTACAGAAACTCCCAGCGTCCGGATCCCACCCCAACGTCTCGGACGCACTCTCGTCCGTCGTTTCTTCACTATAATATTTCTTCATCTCCACCAATCGCGCCTTGGCCTCGGCCCCGAACGTCTCGGCTCGACGCGCGACGTCGTCGGTCGCCTTCCCGACGGCGCGCGCCAAAACCTTCATCATCTCGTGATGCGACCTCCTAAACTCTAATCTCGCCCTAACGGCGTCCCTCTCTCGCTCACTCATCCCCTCATCTTCTGGCAACGCGTCCAACGCGCGCGCGATCTCGATCAAAACCTCATCCTCCGCGTCGTCGACGTCCGGCGCGTTCTCCGCCTCCGCCTCCGCCTCGCCGCTCTGCGTCGAAAAATCCTCCTCTTCGTACACGTCTCCCGCGATCACCACCCATCTCGCCATCGCCGCGCTCACCACCGTCGCCGTGGTGAACGCACGCAGCGCGAGATGACACCTCTCACCGTCCAGATGTCCCCTCGCCCGTCCCGCGCAGTACGCGCTCGTCCCCGTCGTCGTCGCCGCCGCGTGTCCTCTTCGAAACGTCCCCTCGCACGCCAACATCGCGTCGAGCTCTCGAACGAGCGCGTGACCGGTGATATCGACCGGTGCGCGTCCATCGGCGAGCACGTCGTCGAGCGACACCCGCGTGGTTCGCGCTCCGGCGTCCATCTTCGCGTCACCGATTTCGAGCGCGCTCATGGCGTCAAAGAGGGAAAAGTTTTCATCGTGCACGAGCTCGCCCGACGCGAGGTCGGCGGCGATGTCGTCGAGGATGGGCTCGAAGGGGACCCATGCCGAGGACATGGCGCGCGAGCGAGCGCGAGTGCCGCGCGCGCGACGGTGTGCGGAGAAGGTTGATGAGGGGAGACGAGGGCGGCGGCGCGCGGCGCCTCGGGACGGGACGCGCGGGGACGCGTCGAGGATGGGACGCGTGAAGGATGCGTTTTTTATCGAAGAAATGCGTGTGTCGATTACACTACAATCCGCTTTTACTCACTAATCGAACGTCTCGACGGATGATCTGATCCACCGCCGACGCGTTCGCGTCTCTCGCCACAACAACCTATACGACGCTCCGCCGCGCCTCATTCAACCTCACTTACTTGAGCGGGATGAACTTGGAACCAGAGGCGAGACCGGCGCGACCGTGGGAAATCGGTCTGTACGTGATCGCGTACTCACCCAAGTACGACCCAATCATCTCCGGCCGGATTTCAACCGTGTTGAACACCTTGCCGTTGTAGACGCCGACGACGGAACCAACCATTTCCGGAAGAATCGGCATGTTACGCAAGTGCGTGCGCACGGTTTCCGGCTTCTCCATGCCCGTCACCGCAGCCTTCGCCTTGCGAAGCTTCTTCACCAAGTTCTTGTGCTTGATGCCCAAGCCATCGCGCTTGAAGCGACGACGAATGCGCGCGTTGAAGAGTTGCACGAGCTTGTCGTTGGACAACTCCAACAACCCTTCGAGATCGGTGCCACGGTACGAGAACTTCTTGTACGGGTTCTTCTTACGCGGGACGCCCACGAGGGCTTCTTCTTCGGCGGACTGCGCGAGAAACAAAACACACGAGCGACGTCAGTCTTTTCCGTTCCCGTTCCCGCGCGCGCCGCGCCCTAGGGCTTTGCGCCCAGTCACCCGCCCGTCATCCATCGCGCCATCCCCGCCCCGTCGCGCGCGCCGACGTCCCTCGACGCCATCGCGCGCGAACCCATCGGCGTCGACGATATCCATCCATCGTTTCCGCGTCGCGCGTTCGCGCGTCATCCCCTCGCGCGCGCGTCGTCGGGCGTCGCCCATCCTCGCGCGCGCGATCGCGAAAACCCCAGGGAGCGCGCCATCGCGCGCGCGTCGCCGATGACCGACGACGACCGACGACGACGCGCGCGCGAGGACGCGCGAGTCACATCGAATCGTTCGCATCGCGCGCGTCGAGCGTCGCGCGCACGCACCATTCTCGCCGTTCGCTGCGTCGAATAGAGACGGATCGCGCGCGCGCGCGCGGCGCCGTGGGTCGTCGGGACGCCGTCCTGTTCCGTATGTCCGAATCCGTAACGGTCGACACGGTGGTATTCGTAGTGTGTGTATGGTTTTGTCTATGATACGGTGTGGTCGTGGTTTTTAGTTTTGTGTGTGGACGCATGGGTACGCATTGGACGGTGCGTGAAGCCCATGAACGTGTACGCGTGGTGTTTTTATGTATCCGACGCCATCATCTCATCGCTCGGTCGACGTCATTCGGATGACGCGCGCGTGGACGACGATGTCGCCCTCGCTCGCGCCGATGCGTCGCGCGAACGCGTCGATCGATCCCCGACGTTTCATGCCCTCGCGTCTCGCGCGCTCGAGCGCGACGTCGACGACGCTACGGGCCATGGAATCGACGACGCGCGAATCCACGCGCGAGGACGATGCGGACGACACCGCGCGCGACGACGACCGCGCGTCCTCGTCGACGTCGAGAGACGACCGTCGCGATGCGTTTTCATCCCTCGAGCGCGCGCTCGCGGACGCGGCGAGGTTGGGGAACGCGTCGTCGGACGCCAGGGGATGGGAACGCGTCGACGACGCGTACGCGCTTCGACCGCGAGACGGACGCGCGCCTCGGTGTGTGGTGCACTTTTGCGGCGGGGCGTTCGTCGGTGCGTCGCCGCAGGTGACGTACGGGGAGTTTTGTGAGACGTTGGTCGAGCGAGGGGACGCGCTGGTGATCGCGACGCCGACGCGCGTGGGGTTGGACCACCTGCGCGCGGCGGACGAGGCGTGGCAAAAGTACGAGCGGTGCGCGAGAGCGCTGAGGAAGACGGTGGATGGGTACGATGACTTGCCGGTGTATGGGATCGGGCACTCGTTGGGGGCGCTGGTGACGGTGCTCATCGGATCGAGGTACGAGACGAGGCGCGACGGGAACGTGTTGATGTCGTTTAATAACCGACCGGCGACGGACGCCATTCCGTTGTTTGCCGAACTTTTCGCGCCGGGATTACAAGGACTGTCGCCCATCATCGACGCGGCGAGTAAATCGCCTCTGCGTTCGTTACAGCGCAACGCCGACGCGCAGTTGCGAGAGTTTGCACCGCCGTTGATTAAAGAACTGTTGCCGATTTTGGACAATTTGGAGCCGGTGATTTTGGAAATCGCCGACGGACGCGCCGAGTTCACGCCGACGCCCGAAGAGTCGAGCAAGATGGTGCAAAAATACTACGCCGTGCGTAAAAATTTATTGATCAAGTTCGTGGACGACAGCATCGACGAGACGAGCGACCTCGCCGCCACGCTCGCCGGCGCCGAGGCGGCGGAGGACGTCGACCTCACCGTGCGCGCCAAACCCGGCGACCACGTCTTCCCGCTCTGGCGCGACACCGGCATCGACGTCCCGGACGAGGTTTACGAAGTCGCCGAGCAAGGCGGCGACATGCTCGCCGCCTTTGGCGACGCCTTCGGCCTCAAAGCCGACGACTCTCCCCTCGGTTTATTACGCGAAGGTTTCGACAACGCGCGTCGACAGGCGCGCGAGGCGAGAACGTCTCGCGACTCATCCGGAGACCGCGAGCGCATGGACGCTCTCGTCGACGAAATCATCGCGTGGATGTGACGCGCCACCCATCACAGCGCGCGCTCGCGCGCTCGCGCGTTCCCTCGTTGTAAGCGTACGCGCGTCGCCTCACGTCTCGCCTCTCGAGCCCATGACGTCCGTCGCCTCTTCCCTCGCGCCGACGCGCGCTGTACCCCACGCGAGGAACGCGCGCGATAGACGCGATGTCTCCGCGTCAACTTCCGCGTTCGACGCCGCGTCGTGCGCGCTCAGTGGTGGCATCGCGGCGTGCGCGTCCCACTCGCTCAGCGTCCCGCTCGACGTCATCAAGACGCGATTACAGGTGGAAAAGTTTGAAGACGAGCGCGTGTTGAGCGTCGCGCGCGAGATTTCGAAGCGAGATGGTGTCGTGGCGCTCACCGCGGGGTGGGAGCAGACGTTCGTGGGGTACGGCGTGCAGGGAGCGCTCAAATACGGCGGGTTCGAGGCGCTGAAGAGCGCGGCGGGCGAGGCGGGGACGTCGGTGGGATTAGTGACGCTCATGGCGTGCGCGGCGAGCGCGGAGGTGGTGGGGAGCGCGTTTTTAACGCCGTTGGAGCAAATTCGAATCAAGACTGTTTCGGACGCCGCGTACGCGAACGACGGTTTCGTCGAGGCGGCGACTCGTTTCGCCGCCGAGCCGGGAGGAGGCGCGGCGTCGGTGTTGGAGAGTCTTCCCGTGATTTATAGTAAGATGCTGCCGTACACGGTGGTACAGTTGGTATCGTACGACGTCTTCACGCGCGCGTTCGCCGACGCGGGCGGCGACATCGCGTTGACGCGGCCCGTTTCCGCCTTCGCCGCCGGCGTGTCGGCGTCGCTCGCGTCGCAGCCCGGAGACACCCTCCTGAGCGTCGTCAACAAGGGCACGCGCGAGATCGAGGGCGGCGACGCCACCGTCGCCGTCAAGACCTCACCGCTCGCGATCGCGGCCGAGCTCGGCCCGATGGGATTGATGACGGGATGGCGCGCGCGTTTGGCGCACATCACGTCCATCGTCTTCGTGCAATTGCTCGTGTACGACGCCGTCAAGGACCTCCTCGCGTCCTCGTGACCGCGCGTCGAACGCACGTCACCCGTTCCTCGTCTCCTCTCGGACTCTGCGTGGAATGTAATCGCGTCTCGTCTCGTCGCGTCCCTCACACCGCGACTCGATGTCGGCGCGGTGGTCCCTCCTTCTCCTCCTCTCGGCGCTCTCGGCGTCGCGCGTCGGCGCCGTGGAGCTGGTGCAGAGCAACGAGCGCGCGCCTCGAGCGCGGGTGTTCGCGAACGGACTCGACGCCTTCGGACGCGACGCGTCGTGTCGCGCGTGTCACGCGCTTTTGAACGCGCTCAACGAGAATCTCATCCCATCGATCGCGGCCGAGCGCGCGAAACCGGCGTCGAAATCGACGTACGGCGCGTACGATGACATGATAGAGACGGCGTTGGCGCCCGTGTGTCGACTCTCGGCGACGTGGCACGACGCGACGACGCGCAAGGCGTGTGAGAAGTTGATGGAGTCGCACGACGGCGACGTCGCCGAGGCGTATCATCGATGGATCAAACGGGGGGGTGGAATCGAGCGAGAGGCGAACGGACGTCGAGATGCGAACGCGGCGAGCTGGAAGAGTGGGAAGTACGATCCGGTGGGATGGAATTGGAATTATGAAATTTGCAGTCGCGCGACGCGAGGCGCGTGTAAAGAGTCGCTCGCGATGCACGAGCTGGCGGAATTCGACGACGAGCCGGAGGGAGACGGAGAGACGCGCAAGTATAGATCGGAACAAAAGCCGGACGACGGTGAGACGGTGGACGGGATGCTCAAGGTGACGGCGGGGACGTTTCACGAGCAAGTGGTTCGACGCGCGGCGGACGTCGTCGCGTACGTAGGCTTTCCGAAAATGAACAAGTGGGGACACTTTTACACGGCGTCGGCGTTGGGGCGCGTGCGCGAGTTGTTTCAGTCGAACGACACGGCGAAAGGGGCGTTCGACGTGGCGTTCGTGGATGGGACGCACAACGACGTGCCGCCCCCGTACGGGAGCGATTCCGAGGCGCCGACGATTGCGATGTTCGCGGCGAACAATAAAAATTGGCCGCGGTACATGTCGGATATGAACGACGGAAAATTAACCGTCTATGAACTCTTACAGTTCATCATGCGAACGGCAGCGTCGCGCGAGACGGTTCGACACGCCGTGTGGTTATCGCAGACGCTCCCGCGCGCGACGCTCTACACAACGCCGTGGGAAGACGACGAGCTCTAGAGACTCACGAGCATTCATAGAAGGAGGCATCGATTAGCGGGCACTCATTGATAAAAGTAAAACGCATCAATCGACTTTTTTTTACACGACTACTTGCAACCCCGACTCTTTATCGGTTCTCAACGCGACGGCGCTCTCGCTATCGATGGAACGACGCTCCCAGGTCTCGTGGACTTCCTCAAAGTATTGCAACCACTCCTTACCCGTGAGCACTTGTTCGGGGTGCGGTTCATCTCTACCCATCAACGCGTGCGTCACCGGTCGCGATTTCAAGTTACCCGTGTGCACTAAATCCGTCATGAGTCCGAGTTGAATCATCGCGCTCATCGCGTCCGTGTTCACCCAAGACTTGATTATATAATCATCTTCAAACTCCATGACGCACGTCCCCGTCCACTTCGCCTCTCGCCCGTTCAAACTCGCTCTAAAACTCAACTGCGCGACGACCTTATCCCCCTCTTCGATCATGTAATCGATGGCGATGACGTAATCGGGAAGCGCCTCGCGATTCCCTCGCACGTGTCGCATGTACGCGTCCGCTCCCGGTTCCGGGTTCGGGTTCGACGGATCGATCAGGACGTGTTCATCGCTCACGTACTTTGCCACCGCCTCGTTCGCGCCGTCTAAGTCGGCGTTGTTCCACACCTCGCGGTACAATCGACGGACGATCTGTTTGTGAGACGTCTTGGAGCTCGACCTCGAGGTGGACGACGGACGCGCGCGCGCGTCGTCGCCGTGACCGCGCGACGCGCGCATGAAGACGGCGGTGATGCCGCTCGCGACGGCGGCGACGACGACGCGACCGAGTCCGGGCATGGCGCGCGGACGACGAGTTGTGGGGACGAGGGGAGGGGGGCGCCGGCGCCTCGGGACGAGACGCGCGGGCGTCGCGCGGCTTCGGAGACGGTGGTTGACAAACGCGAGGTTGCAAAGGAATGGGTGTGTAATGTAATAATAATAAACAGCGACACGTTCAGCCCACGGTTTGAAGCGAGGGTACGTACGTCGGGTTGCCGACGTTCGCGAGGTGGCGGAAGTGGGCGCGAAGAGCCGACCAAAAGGTTGGGTATATTTGGTAGTGTAAACCGTGCTTGGCCGCGGCCTCCTTGATGATGGGGGCAAGGGCGGGATAGTGCACGTGGCAGACGCCCGGGAAGAGGTGGTGGACGACTTGGTAGTTTAAGCCGCCGGAGAAGTGGGTCCAAAACTTGGACCCGTGCGCGAAGTCGGCGCTCGTCATGAGCTGCGCCTCGCCCCACCCTCTCTTCAGTTGGTTTTTCGCGTTCAATTTGAAAAAGTGCACCTCACCGACGACGTGAGCGACTTGAAACATGAAGGCGAGCAACCATCCGGTGACGAACTCGGTGACGCCCCAGAGCGTCAAGAGTTGACCGACGGATCGATGCGAGTACTTGGCCGGTAAATAGAGGTAATAAAACGCCCACCCGAGCTTAGAACCCCAAAACGCGACGGATTCGCCGGGCGTGAACTTCATCACCTTGACCCAACCGATGCGGCCGGAGAAGAAGGCGTTGAAGTCGTCCACGAAGCACGACTTGAGCGACAACAAGCCGTACATCAATCCCAAGTACATGTGTTGAAAGACGTGATACGACTCGTGCGGCTGGTGCTCGTTGACGCGACGGACGTCCTTCTCCGAGCATCGGATGTCGGGATCGATGCCCTCGACGTTGGTGTACGCGTGATGTCCGGCGACGTGCTGCTGCTTCCACATGAAGCTCGACGCGCCGACGATGTCTAAAGTCAACTGCATCGCGTGCAACCACGTGCGGTTGTTACCGTACGCGCCATGGTTCGCATCGTGTTGAATCGACACACCGACCTCTGCCTTACACGTGCCGTGCAACACGGCGAACGCCAACGCCGCGCCGAAGGACGCCGTCGGCGAGAAAAACGATCCCCAGTGACCGACGACGATGCCCGCCAAAATTACACACGTCTTCGCGTACATCTCCCAGTGCACGCGCGGATCGAGCTTATTCTCTCTAAAATACTTGGCCGCTCCTCGCTTACAATCCGCGAAGAACGCGCCCTCCTTCAAATCGTCCTCCGTGTACTCGACGATTTCATCGTCCATCTTGCTCCCCGGCGTCCTTCGCAAATCACCGATCCTGTACTTCTCCAGCACCGCCCGCGCGCGCTCCGGATGATACGAATCGAACAACGCCGTGCACTCGCCGCCCGCTTTGACGTAAATCATGTTCCCGCCCGGATGTTTCGGCACGAAGCGCGTCACGTCGTACACCCCGCCGCGCACGATCACCCAACAATCGCTCGCACTCGCGTGTTTCGCCACCTCATCCGCGGTGAACGCGCGCGGCGCATCAACATCGACGTCTTCGCTCGCCTCGCGCCCCTCTCGCACCGATTTCCCCGCGCCTCGCGCCGCCAATCGCGCCGCGCGCGGCGTCAACGTCACCCGCGCTTCGCTCGTCATCGCGTCGCTCGCGCGTCGTCCCGACCCGCGCGCGCGCGCCGTTCGAACGGTCAACCGTTCAAACGCGATCGCGCGTATCGTTCGGCGAGACGCGCGTCGCCGACGACGCTCGCGCTCGCGCTCGCGCTCGAGTCTGCCGACGCCGCCCGTCGCGATCCGTCTACATTATCGCACCGCATCCATATACATATTCGGGCATTCGATACGTACTCTAGTACTTTTAAAATGAAGCACTGCACGCTCGTACACACATATACACAAAACAGACGACACATCCCCGTAGTGTACATACCGATACACCCATCACACACCCATCATAAAAGTGCGCACGGTCGTCGCCACACCCTCGCGCGCGCGTCCCCTCGCGCGCGATGTCCGCTGGGACCCTCCGCGCGCGCGCGCGTCGCTCGGCGCTCGTCCTCTCGCGCGCGCTCGTCTCCGACGTCTCGCTCGCGCGCGATGCCGTCGTCGCCGCGCGCGCGGCGACGTCTCCGCTCGCGCGCGCGCCCTCGACCGCGGGACGCGCCGTCGTCGCGCGCGCGCGAAGTCTCGCGGGCGCGACGCTCGCGCGCGCGAACGCGAACGCGTCGTACGATGACGTCGAATCGGCCAACGCGCCCGAGGTTCCCGCGCGCGCGGTGACGGGGACGCGACCGACGGCGTCGACGCGAGACGCCGCGCGGTGGGTCAAGGCGAACGCGCGCTCGAAGACGTTCGTGGAGAGCGTCGAGTTGTCCGTGCACCTCGGGGTGGATCCGAAACGAAGCGATATGATCGTGCGTGGGTCGGCGCGTTTGCCGCACGGTACGGGGAAGACGGTGCGGGTGTGCGTGTTCGCGGAGGGGGACGCGGCGGAGGAGGCGCGCGCGGCGGGCGCGCAGACGGTGGGCGGAGACGAGCTCGTCGAGCGCGTCAAGAGCGGTGGATCGGGGGCGATCGATTTCGATAAGGTGATCGCGGTGCCGGAGATGATGACCAAGCTGCGAGAGATCGCGAGAATCTTAGGACCGAGAGGATTGATGCCGAATCCCAAACTCGGGACGGTGACGACGAATGTGGCGGAGGCGGTGCGCGAACACTTGGGCGGACGCGTGGAGTTTAGGGCGGAGAAGAATGCCATCGTGCACACGATGGTGGGTAAGGTTACTTTCAGCGAGGAACAGATCGAAGAGAACATCGCGGCGGTGTACAGGGCGCTCTGGGATCTTCGTCCAAAGGGGAAAGGGGCGCCGAACGCGAGCAAGTACGTGAAAAAGGCGTTTCTCGCGAGCACCATGGGGCGAGGGTCGGTGAGGATCGACGTGGCGGATCTCAACGACGTGATCGGGATTAAATCGAAGAATTAGACGAACGCGCCGCGAAGAGGGGTGATGATGCAATGATACGCGGTGTACCATGTAGATTTTATGCGCTTTTGCTCGTATTCACATGCACGTTGTGTCGCGTTTGTCTCGCTCGAGCAAAATCTTTGCCTACGTTTCGTCGGCACGCACGCGCGCCCGCCACTCTATTGTTTAACCCATACTCACCTCTCTTCACACTCGCCGTCGACGCCGTCGACACTCGTCTATGCACGCTGAGAAATGTTCGTCGACAACCAATCGAGACCTTCGTAGAGACCCTCGCCGGAGGTGGCGCACGTGGACTGAATGAACCAGTGTCGCTGGCGCAACGAGTGCAAACCGAGCTTATCCGTGATCTCCGCCGCGCTCATCGCGTTCGGCAAATCCTGCTTGTTGGCGAACACCAACAACACCGCATCCCGAAGCTCATCTTCGTTCAACATGCGGTGCAACTCATCGCGAGCCTCAGAGACGCGATCGCGATCGTTGCTATCCACAACAAAGATCAAACCCTGAGTGTTTTGAAAGTAATGTCTCCAGAGCGGGCGAATCTTATCTTGTCCACCGACGTCCCACACCGTGAAAGAAATGTTCTTGTACTCCACAGTCTCGACGTTGAAACCGATCGTCGGAATCGTCGTCACGATCTCACCGAGCTTGAGCTTGTACAAGATGGTCGTCTTACCGGCGGCATCGAGACCAACCTGCGTCATCGTCGCGCGTCGCGAAATCGCCTTCGTCAGTCACTCATCCCGCGTTCGTCGAGACGCACACCGCGAGTACACCCATCCTTCGCGCGCGCGCGCGTCCTCTCCCGCGGCTTGGAGCTCTGGGTTGGCATTCGTCGGATGCGATGATCCACCGCGTCTCATCGCGCGCGTGTCCCCCTCGCGACGCGCGCTCTCGACGCGCGCTCGACGCGTTCGACGCAAAAAAACTCTCCGCGCGCATCGATCGCGACTCCTCGCGCGTCGACGCCTCGCGCGCGTCGTCACCGTCGCCAGATCGCGATCTCGCGACGATCCCATCCATCGCATTCGAGACGATGATTGTCGCGATGTCGCGGTCGCGGCGTCGCGTCGAGACGAGGGCGACGCACCATGAGAATGCGCATCTCCTTTTTGGAGAAGAGGCGCTGGAAAAGCTTGGCGAACGTGATGCCCATGGCGACCGTGGACGTGCTTCGCGCGCGCGTGTGGGGGGACGACGCCCGTCGCGGAGGGCGCGGACGACGCACGAGTCGTCGTTTATGGCGCGTGGTGTGTGTGTATTTGATCGTGGTTTCAAGGTTTGTATAGTGGGTGTGGGTGTACGGGCGGGGAGGGCGCGAGACGCGAGAGGGCGCGCGAAGGATGCGAGAGGGCGCGTCAAGGATGTGAGAAAATCGATACATTCATCCTACTAGTCTATGTTACCCTCCGGAGGAGCGTCGTCCCGGTCCTTGCTCTGCGCGAGGATGGTGGCTAAATACCGCCCGTGCTCCTCGATGGCGGATTGGAGTCGACGCTGCGCCAAGAGTTGATCGTGGAGTTGCTTTTGCATCTCCAGTTGTTTGAGCAACGCGTGGCCGACGTGCGGCATGTCTTCTATGATTTGCTCGCTCACCGTGTCGGCCGTGGCGGCGGCGGCGGCGGCGGCGGCGGCGGCGGCGGCGGCCGGGTCCGAGTCCTCAGGAATCGCCGCCGCGGACGTCGCGATACCGTCCTGGGACATCACAGGTTTGAGCGCCTGAGCTAAGATGGCGTCCATGCTGTGTAATTGACCCTGAGACGCCGACGGCTTCAAACCTTCCCCGGAGGACGTCTTGTCCAAGAGTTCGGACAAACGTTCTTTGGTCACCGGTTCGTCCGAGCCCGTCCCGGCCGCGTCCGCGAGCGTCAGATCCACTTCGCTCGCCCGTCGCTTCATGACCTGCGCCTGTTGCGCACGCGCTACTTTAATCATTGCTCGTCTCTTTCGCGCGGCTTCGGTACCAGCCTCCGCGCGCTTCGCACTCGGCACCTCCTGTAGACGATACTTTTGTAAATGCGACTTGATGTGCTGAAGCGTCATGCCCGCCGTCGTCATGAGCGACATGATTCCCTTCGGCGTCGCGATTTCCAACCCCCCGAGCTGATCGACCGCATGAATGAACTCGCGATGAAGCTCGGGCGTCCACCGCAACCTAGCGTTTCCTCGGCTACTCGGCGCGTTCGCCGCCGCGTCCGAACCTCCGCTCGCCGTCGCCGTTTTCGCGCGCTTCGCGCCTCCACCACCCACCACCGCCGCCGTCGTCGACGCCACCGCTCCGCTCGCGCTCCGCCGCTTACCTCCTCCTCGCTTCGTACCGCTCGCCCCGGACGAACCGCGCGTCGCGCCTCGACTTTGTTTCCCTCCCGTCCCCGAGGACCCTCTCGCCGTCCCGGCGTCGTCCTCGTTCCCGTCCGCGTCCACCGCGGCGATATCGTTCAACCAATCGTACTACGCGTCACGCGATGTCACTCACCGTCAGTCATCCACGAACCCGACGCTTTCCTCGCGTCGTCTCTCGCCTCTCGCCTCTCCCGTTCGCCCTCTCGTCTCCGCGCGAATCCCGCCACCCACGAACGCGCGTCGTCCCATCGCCTCGCATCGCATCGCATCGCGTCGAAATCACGCACGAATCCCACGTCCTCCCCGAACTCGGCCTCGTCGTGCACCGTCGTCTCGAACAAGGGCCAAAACAGGGCCGGGTCATCCTCGTCCTCCGCCATCGCGACGTCCCTTCCTCTCTCCACCGTCCACCGTCGGTCGACGCGAGAGAGAGACGACGCGCGCGAGAGACGACCGAACGCTCGCCCGCGCTCGCTCGCTCTCCCCGCCCCCTCGCGCCCGCGCGCGCGTCTCTACGACGTCCGGGCGCGCACGCACGCA
>MDTE01103073.1_pt1 | contig 16609 bp, 12 predicted proteins | sample 811231 | NCBI WGS metagenome assembly MDTE01 (sample SAMN05326651, study PRJNA326480) | marine metagenome | isolation source: seawater | place: Indian Ocean: Red Sea | collected 2010
AAATTAAATTAATTAAAAACAAAAAAGAAAGCGAGATAAAAAAAGAATAATAAAATGTTTTTACAGAGTCACCCACTAAAGGGTCAAAATTATTACCAAATAAACCTTTTGCTGATAATCCAACAATTATAAAACCAAGAAAAGAAGATAACAGGTATTCTGCATAATGTTTTTTATAAATGCTGAAAAGAATTAATAAAGAATAAAAGAGAAGGGAGAATTTAAAAGAAATCCTATTTCTTGAATCATTCAAAAAATTATCTTTAACCAACACTGGTTCGTCAGATCCATAATATGTAAATACATTAGTTGTTTTATTAAAACTTAAATTAGGAATTGTCGTCCTATCAATTTTTTCGTTAATAATTATAAAATTCTTCCTTTCAGTGTTAAATTTTGTATATTCAGAATTCCAATAAAGTCCGAAAAAGTCATTAAAAGTATCGAATAAAGTTATTCCAATGAATGATTCATTGTGAAAATATTTATTTGGATTATTTTTAAAATCATCGTAATTGAAGTATATGAAAAATTCATTAGATGCTTGATTATTATAATTTTCAGCATGATTAACTTCGTTTATGAATACACCATTTAAATTTGTATTTTCATACAGAAGCCCTAAAACTATTAAAAAAGATAATATATAAAATTTGATTAATTTTCTGGAAAACAAATATTTATGTTTTAAACAAATATGTATTAAAAGTATTAAAAATAACATTATTGCAATGGATCCTTTTGAAGTCAGGATTAAAGAAGTAATAATTATGAATTGTAGTAAGTAATGTGTATTTTTAGTTTTTTTATACTTTACTAAAAAATAAAATAGCCAGCCTAGTGAAGAAAATGCACACAATTCTGGCTTAAAAGACATTCTTAAAACTAAACCAGGTGGAAAAATTGCCATTAAAGATAGTGATAAGTATATTTTGTTTATATCAAATCTATATTCACGTAAAAGATTCTTGAACCCTTGCAATCCTATGAAAAAAATTAAGCTATTTGAAAAATGTATACTTAAATTTAATACTTCAATATAAACTTTGAAATCTAGGAACAATTCAAAAAGCTCTTTTACTAAATACGTAAAAAAGAAATAAATGTGACCTTGTTCCAACCCTGTTTGATTGAATTTTCCAGAATAAAACTCAAAGTAGTTGATATATTTTTCAAAATCAGGTGAAAGAGTTATATCGTAACTTACAAAAATTATTACAGAAGATATATATATTGATGATAAATAAATTAGTTTATAAAAATTCTTTAGTTTAAAGATACCCAAGACAAACTCAAGACTTTTAGTATGCATGTTTATGTTTTAACCTCTTTTTTAAAAATGTAATTGTATAAGTCTATTGCAAACAAAACAACTAAGAACGAAGATAATAAAATATTTATTATGACAACCAAGAAATTAATATAAAAATAATACGTTGCAGATGTGAGAATTACTGAGGAATAAACAAAAATTAATAAGTTGTCATTTTTTTCGAAAATTCTTTGAAAAATCATTAAAAGCACCACAAGCCTGTAGTCAAAATTTTCATGTAAAGAAAGCAATATAAATGTTCCAATGGTTGAAAGGTATAAATAATCTACTCTGTTTTGAGCTGTGTATTGAGTTTTATAAACTTTTTTTACAATCCAAAAAATCACGATAAATATTGAAATTAAAATAGTTAATGATATATTTGTTTCAAAAAATTGATTTAGATATTTTATATGAGAAACAATGCCAAATGTTAGAGTATCATTACTAAACCAATCACCTTGAAATATCGGTGACGGATTGTTTGTTGAAGTTAAACTGCTATTGTTTATAAATACAATATTGTACAAATAGGCAGCTCCTAACATTAAACTCAAAAAATTAATGTAGATCTTTTTTAAATTTTTATAAGAGAAATCGATAACTGTAAGAAATACTAAAAAGAAAATCGGATATATTTTTACTGTGAATAAAAATAATAATAGTAAATTCGAAATTATTTTAAATCTTTTGTATATGAAAATAGCATAAAGCGACAGAAGAAATATTGGAAGATCTAAATTAAGCCTCTCTAGTAAAAAATTAACAGGCGAACTTAAAACAAGTATAAAAATATAGAATGAATAATTCCTATATCTATTTATAAAGTTTATATACGAATAAGAGAGAATTAAAAAGCATAAAAAGTAAAAGACAATACTCGTTGCCCAAAAATCTGAAATTGAAAACGATAAATTGTAGTCGATAAGAGGATATCCTGTGTCAAAAGGACACGTATGGTAAGTATCTGAGAACTTAAATTCTTTTTTAAAGTTTTCAAAGTTACAGCTAACTGCTCTCAAAATCAATTGAAAATCACCAAAAATTTTAGATGATTCAAATATGTTACCTGATGCGTTTTTCCATAAAGTTAAGAATTTTTCTGATAATGCAAAAATTATTTTCGTAAAATAAAAATAAACTGGAAGGAACATTAAGACTGTTTTATATGAGTTAATAGTTTCAATGTCGTTTAATTTATTTTTATAAAAATAAATTAAAAAGTAAATTATTAAAAAATTAGAAAAAATTTGATAGTTATTTATAAGTAAAAATAGTAAAGCAAGTGTTAATAAATCAAATGCATTTCTATTTTTACTATCCCTATTAAAAACAGAAAATAATATTAAATTACTTATGGTATAAAAAACACTTTGGATTACTAAGTCTTCATATATAAAATTCGAATTAAATAAAAATAAATTCAAGAAAGCAGACAAAATTGAAAATGGATAATAAAGATATTTCTTGTTTGAAAATGTAAATGTAAACATTATAAAAAACTGAAAAAAATAAAATAAATACTTATATAGATTCGAACTTGTAAAGTAAATAAGAGTTTCAGGATTCAAGCTTGATTTTACAATTTTATTTAAGCAAAATAAATTTTTTATTTTTGGGAAAATACTTATCTCACGAACTTCGTATTCATACCTTGAAATATCTTTAATTTCTATAAAATCACTTGAGGAACATATAATTTTACTTTCATTCTCAACAAAGCTATTTGCATATTCTGAATTAATAAAAAAGATAACAAAAGTTTGGAAAATTATTACTAGCAGCACCCCAATTAACAAGAAATTTTTGGAATATTTTAATACCATTGGACTATTCTAACTTTAAAACTCTAAAAAAATTGAAAACAATAACATGAATAAATCAGATTTAATATGAACAGCAAAAATTTCACTATTAAAAAAATAAAAAAAAGATACGATATACAGACTCTAAGAGGTTTAGCTGTTTTATCTATAGTCTTGTATCATTTTTCACCTGAGGTCTTTCCAAATGGTTATCTGGGTGTCGATATATTTTTTATAATATCTGGATTTACAATTTCAAATCTTTTATATAGCAAGTTAGCAATAAACGATTTAAATATACTGGAGTTCTTTAAGCAGCGATTTTTTAGAATTTTTCCATCTTTAATATCTTTTGTAATATTTACGCAAATCTTGGCATACTTAGTACTAGATCATCTATTTATTTATCAAACATCTCTTGCTAACTTGTTTTCATTAATTTCAATTTCAAATGTTTATTTTGCAAACATTACAAATTATTTTGAGCAAAATAGTTTACAAATACTAAATATCAATTTGTGGAGTTTGTCAGTTCAGAAACAATTCTATATTGTGATGCCATTTTTAGTATTGGTAACCAAAAGGTTTAGTTTTAAGGGAAAAAATATTTTTTTCATACTTTTATTTTTATTATCAACTCTGTTTTTCATACCGAATATATTTTTTAATTTTTCACCTCTTAGCACCCTCTTTCTTAATTTTGAAAATTATATCTTTTTTAGTCCATTTACAAGAAGTGCTCAATTTCTACTCGGAGTTGTTGCCATGAATCTTAATCAACATAAAGTAATTAGTAATTTAAAAATTAATAAGTGGTTTTTGTTAATAGTTATTTCAACATTTCTCTTTATTAACTTTAGTTTTTTTCAAAATTTTCAATACGGTTCAGTACTAGTGATATCATTTCTAACTCTTGTCTATCTAACTGTAAAAAGTGATATTTATTCAAACAATAATTTAATTTTTAAAACTTTAATATTTGTAGGAAATATTTCATTTTCACTTTATTTATTTCATCAACCCATATTGGCTGCAGTTAGAAATCATAATTACTTTGGAAACTACGATTCAGATAATATTTTACATATTCAAAATGAAATATTTCAGTTGTTAATAGCAATTATTATATTGTTAATTTCTTGGTTTAATTATCGTTTTGTTGAGCAAAAATTTAGATATTCTAAGTTTTATTTTTCAAAGGACAATTTAACAGTATTAGGTACATTAATACTTGGAGTTTTTCTAGTTTTATCATCTTTATTTTCTGGAGGATATAGCTTTAGAGATAATAATCTAAAATCTTTTTCTAATAAAAGTCAATTAGATTTTATTGTAGGCACAAACTATTTAAAACAAAATGGGGACAGGTGTATAGATAGGTTAAATTTAGAAGAAGCATGTATCTTTAATGTCGAAGGTGATAAAAACATTTATTTATTGGGTGATTCACTTGTGTCCGCATTAGTAAGTGGTTTTGCAGAGCATAAAAAGCTAAAAAATTATAAAATAATTGAATTTACTAAAGGTAGTTGCCCCGTTCTCATCAATAAATGTGATTTTAATCCAGGAGATTTTAGATATGACCAAATCATAAATATTAAAAATTCAAAAATATTTTTAGGGGGTAAATATCAGGAAATAAACATGTCACTATATGAGGAAGAACTAATTTCAACACTAGAAATTTTGGCATTAAATAATGAGGTTTACTTATTTTCCCCCTTCCCAAATCCTGGAGTAAACCTAAGAATGTATAGATTAATTAACAAATCATCCCCACCAGATAATTACAATGATTGGTTTAACCAAGTTATTGTAAGTAAGCAAATGTTTGAGAAATTAAATATCAAGAATGTTAATGTGATAAATTCTGAAGATATATTTTGTACTCAAAAAAAGTGTGAATATTTTACAAGTAATTATTATCTCTTTAACGATTATGTACATTTTTCATATTTTGGGGCAAATAAAGTAGCAAGTTATCTAATAGAAGATTTACAAATATTTGACTAATAAGTTTTTCAAAAAATAAATTAAAAAATTGAACTTAATGTAATAATAGTGTTGACCATGAAAAAAATTTTATTAATAAATACAAAATATCGAATAAAAGGAGGAGAAGATTCAAATATTAATCAAGAAATACTTGATTTAAAGAAAAATTTTGAAGTTGAGTTATTAGAGTTTGATAATAAAAAATTGGAAATTATGGATATAGTATCCTTTTTTATTGGTTCAAATATAACTTCTAATAGAATTCTAAATAAAAAATTGGATGAATTTAATCCTGATTATGCTTATATTCACAACACTTGGTTTAAAGCAGGCTTAGGTATTTTTAAAGTTTTAATTAAAAAAAATATACCTATCTATTTAAAATTACACAATTTTAGATATGATTGTACTAAAAGTTTTTCTGCTTTAAGTCATCTAAAAGGCCTTGAACAATGTCCAAAATGTGGATTTACAAGAAACAAAGGATACTTTTTTAATAAATATTTTACTGATTCATATCTAAAATCTTTTTTCATAATTTTGTATGGAAAGAAATATATAAAATATGTTAAAAGATACCCAAAAAAAGTTTTAGTTTTAACAAATTTTCATAAAGAAAGATTAATTTATGACCAAATGGCCCCAAGTCAAGTAATAGTTAGTGTAAATCCATTTAATCTAGATATTAGTGGTACTGATTTTTATAATCCGAATTCTAAATTTATCCTTTACGCTGGAATGCTATCTGATTCAAAGGGTGTTGAAGAGTTAATCGAAGCTTATTTAAATTCAAACCTAGTTGATGTTAATTTAAAAATAATTGGATCAGGTCCAAAGGAGGATTATCTTAAGAATAAATATAATAATCAAAAAATTGAGTTCTTAGGTCAAATTGATAACAAAACTACACTTAATTATATATTAAGCTCTAGGTGTATAGTCACAGCTACAAAAATGTATGAAGGCCAACCGAGACTGTTAACAGAAGCTTCATATCTAGGAGTGCCTTCAATATTTCCAAAATTTGGAGGAATGGGTGAATTTTTTCCTAAAAACTATGAGCTAGTATTTAATCAATACGATTATGAAGATTTAACAAAAAAAATAAATTTGCTAGATAATGCAGAGTATCTTGTTGATGTAAGCAAAGATGTGAAGAAGCATATTCAAGATGTACTTAATCTCTACAACAAACAAAAAGTGAACTTATTTTTATGAAAAGCAAAGATACTTTAGTTTCTGTAATCATGCCAGTTTTTAACGGAGAGGAATATCTTAAGCTCGCAATTGAGAGCATATTAAATCAAACTTACAAAAATATTGAATTTCTTATAATGAATGATGGTTCAACTGATAAAACAGAAGAAATTGTAAAAGAATTTAAGGATGAAAGAATAGTTTATTTTTCAAATAAAAAAAATATTGGCTTAACTAAATCGTTAAACAAACTAATTCTAAAATCTAGTGGAACATATATTGCAAGGCAGGATGCTGATGACTTTTCAGAAAAAATAAGAATTGAGAATCAAGTAGATTACATGTCCAAATCAAAAAATAAGATATGTACAACTAGAGCTAAAATTATAGATTCAAATAAAAAAATACCTGGTGTCTCTTTTTATTTGCCACATAAAATAGCCATAAAGTACAAGAATCCATTTATACATGGATCGCTATTAATTGAAAAAAAATTTTTAGAAAGTATTGGTGGTTACGATGAAAGATTTAAATACGCACAGGATTATAAGTTATTTAAAGATATTCTCGAAAAAAATATAAAAATAAAATCATTAAATAAAACTCTTTACAAACTAAATAACAATAACAATATTTCTTCTAAATTTTTTGAAGAGCAAAAATATTATTTTAATTGTGCAAGATACAATATCAATCCTTAATTTTGTACTGTCTTTCTATACACCTTATAATCATCTCTTGAAATGATAGTTCGGGAGACCATTTCAAATCTCTTTTAATCAGTTCATTATCAGCAACTATTTTTTGAAGCCCTCCTGCTCGCAAAAGGTTTTTATTTTCTTTGACATACTCTTTCCATTCAAGTCCAAAGTATGAAAATATAGTTTCAACCATATCTTTTATTGAATGTCCTTTTCCAGATCCAATTACATAAAAATCTTTTGATCCATAATAAGTTATTTTGTAAATAGCTTTTGCCATATCTCCTGCAAATGACCAATCTCTAATGTAATTTAAACTGCCTAATTCAAATGAATCAGTCTTTTTCTCTTTTATACTTCTTACTGAATTTATTATTTTCATAATTAAATAATCATTGTTTCTAAATTCTGATTCATGATTAAACATAATCCCAGAATAAATATCAATTCCATACTTGCTTCTTATTTCTGAAGATTTTAAATGATTTTCAAGTTTGGCTTTAGCATAGGGCGTAGTTGGTTCGTATTTTGAGAGTTCATTAAAAGTACCACTATTGTTTTTTTGGAATATTTCTGAAGAAGATGCCTGAAAAAATTTAGGAGAATACTCGGTTATTTCAGTGATAGATTTTATTAAATTATCAAAAATTAATGTTATTTTTTTATATGTATCGCCACCATCTATCAAAGAATTATAAACAGAACTTGGACCAGCAAGATTAAATATTGCATTTGGTTTCTTATCTGAAATAAAATTTTTTATATCGTTCATATTTTCCAGATCAATATTTACTAGTGTCACATTATTACAATCACCCTTATAAATGGTGCGTAATTTATTAAAAAAGTGTGTACTATTTTTAGACCTGGTTTGTCCATATATTTTCAATTTCTTATTATTTTTTAATAATTCAGATGTTAAAAACAAACCATCCTGACCACTAACACCAGTAATTAAAATATTATCCATACATAGCTAGTTTAAGTTAATAATATTAAATATTAACAAAAGAATTATTAAGTTTTTTATGAAAATATATCTTAGTCGTATTAATGAGTCGTGGATAGTCGACCGAATAAGAAATGAATGGTACTCATCAAATAGAAAAATATCTACAAAATATTTAAGCAAATCAGATATTGTCTGGATTGTATCGCCATGGCTATGGAAAAATGTGCCAAAAAAATTTTTAGAAGAAAAAAAAGTAGTATGTTCGCATTATCATTTTGACTTTGAAAATTTTGACAATGAAAATTTTTTGGAACTTGATAAATTTGTTGATGAATATCATGTAATATCTAAAAAAACAAAAAACGACCTAGAGCAACTAACAGATAAAAAAATAACATCTATTCCATTTTGGATTAATCAAAAATTGTTTTATGAAATAAAGGATAAAAAGTCTTTATTGCAAAAGTATGGATTTAATAAGGATGAATATTTAATCGGTAGTTTCCAAAGGGATACAGAGGGGCACGACTTGACTTCCCCTAAGCTTATAAAGGGCCCAGATATATTTATTGAGATATTAGACAGTCATTATAAGAAAAATAACAACACAACAGTAGTTCTTACAGGCAAGAGAAGAAATTATATTATAAACGAATTAGAAAGACTAAATATTAGATACAAATACTTTGAAATGATAAATTTCGAAAATTTAAATGAACTCTACAACATTCTTAACTTATATCTTGTTACTTCACGTATTGAAGGAGGTCCTCAAGCAATACTTGAATGTGCTATTACTAAGACCCCTGTTTTGTCATCTAATGTAGGTGTTGCAAGTGAAATACTTCACCCAGAATCAATATATGATTTAAAAACTTTTGATAAGGCAAAAACTAATATTAGCTATGCTTATGAAAATTCTTTAAAATATACTATACCCTTAGGGATGGACAGCTTTGTAAAGATGTTTAAAGAGTTATATGAAAGTTAGTATCGGGTCAAAAATTGTTAGAGGTCCATGGGGCGGAGGTAATCTTTTTGCAATAAATTTATCAAACTTTCTTTTAAAAAATGGACATGAAGTCAGGTATGATTTAACAGAACCAGACATTGATTTAATACTACTAACAGATCCTAGAAGTAGAGGGGAGTCATCTTCTACATTCAATCACATTGATATTGCACAATATAAAAAGTATGTAAATCCCAATGTAGCTGTTGTGCAGAGAATAAACGAATGTGATGAGAGAAAGGGAACTAGTAATATTAACAAATTTTATTTAGATGCGAGTAAAGTATCCGACCATGTTGTATTTGTTAGTACTTGGTTAAAAAATATTTATGTTGATATAGGAATGAATAGAAATAAAACTTCTGTCATCCTTGCTGGCGCAAATAAAGAAATTTTTAATTCAAATAACTCTAAAGAATGGGGAAAAGAATATCCTATCAAAATTGTAACCCATCATTGGAGCTCACATAAAAATAAAGGATTTGATATTTACTCAGAAATAGACAATTTAATAAGTAATAGCGAGTGGTCAAACAAAATTGAATTTACATATATTGGAAATATGAATAATGAATATGAACTTAAAAATACAAAAATTGTAAAGCCTTTAGCAGGCCTTGAATTAGCTGAAGAAATCAAAAAACACCATCTTTACGTTACAGCTTCTGTCAACGAACCTTCTGGAAATCACCACATTGAAGCAGCCCAATGCGGTTTACCAATATTATACAAAGAGAGTGGCGGTGTACCGGAATACTGTAAAGGTTTTGGAATTTCTTTTGATAATAATTTCGAACAAAAATTAAGTGAGATTATAGATTCATATGAAAAATTCAAAATAAAGCTAGAAGATTATCCCTTTAGTTCTGAAAAAATGTGTTATGAATTCTTAACGTTGTTTGAAAAATTACTAGAAACAAAGATTAATACAAATAAAAAAGGAAATAAAATTATGGGGAACATAGTTATTGTTAAGAATAAATACATGAACTTTATTAGATTGCTCGCATTTAGCAACATTAAGAATAGTTTTATTAAATTTATTAGAATTTTTATAAAATGAGAAATTCACAATTTTTTATTGATGCAATTACAGGGACACAGGATTATATTTACTCGCTTAAAAAAGAAGATTCATTTAGTTTTTATCCTTCAAATAATGGGTTAACAAAATATGGAGAAAAACTAGAATTAGGTTTCAGTAACTATGCTCTCAAGCTCTACTTTATGCTTGGTATTTGGAAACAACTAGAAAACTCAGAAAAAGAAAATTGGAAAAATTATATAAACTCATTTCAAAGTGATATCGCTAATTTTCCTAAAAACTCCTTTGTAGATAAAGTTATATTAGAAAGTTACAACGAATTCAATTTCTTAAATTTCTCAAAAGAAATAACTAGAAAAATACTAAATACTACTGGAAAATTTAATTTTGAGATTAAAAACACACGGTTGAAAAAAGCTATCAATGCTGAAACAAAACAATCAATTTCAACACTTTGGGAAGTTGGATCTAGCAATAACCTTATGCTTGAAAATTTATATACTTCCAATAATGAACTTTTTCAATATCTAGACAGTTTAAATTGGCAAACCCCTTGGACTTCCGGAGCACAATTTTCTTCATTATGTGTTTACTCAACAACACAAAAATTTAATTATGAAGAAGACTTAATGAATTTTATTACAAAAAAAGCAAATTACGAGACAGGTGCCTATTTCTCAAAAATGCCAAATAGTTCCAGAGAGGTAATTAACGGAGCAATGAAAGTTATATCAGGATTAGATTGGCTTGAAAGAGAAATACATTATCCTGAAAAATTAATTGATTTCTGCCTTGCTAACGAACCAATCCATGAAGGATGTGATGTGGTAGATTTTATTTATGTATTGTATAAATGCTCAAAACAAACAAAATACAGAAAAGATGAAGTAAATAAATTACTATACGACCAAGCTAAAGTATTGAGAGAACTTTTTAGGCCCAATGAAGGAGGCTTTTCTTATTTTAGAAATAAATCTCAGACTCATTATTACGGAGTAGAAATAACCACTGGAGAAAATTCTGCTGATATACACGGAACACTTCTTTGTATTTGGGCAATAATGATGATCTTAGATTCGAATGAATTATTAGATACTAACTACAATATAATAAAACCTTAAAATGATAAACCAGCTAAATAAGATAATTTTCTCTAAAAATATAAACTTCGTAGTATTGACCTTATTATTTCTTTCTTTTACCCTTTCAAGATCTTTTATGGGTCTTTATCTTTTTGGTTTTAGGATTGGAGAGTACTTAATAGCGTTTGCTTTTTTGCTTTTTATATCATTTGTTTTAATAAATATTAGTGGGAATAAATCATACAATTTACCAACTTCTTTTAGGTATGTTTTATTAATATTTTTTTTGTACTTCTTAATAAATGTTTTTATTTCAGATTCAAACATATTAAGCCCATATACATTTAAAACTTCAACATACATATGGACAATTTCATTTTTATTTTTAGGTGCTAATTCAAAAAAAATAACTCTTTCAAAAAATAATTTGATTTTTCTTGAGATTATTTGTATTTCTGTATTTTTTAGTAATATTTTTGGTTATCCCGAAGTGCTTATTGAATTTTTTCAAACTTATTCAGATAAATATGAATTACACAAAGGTTCAGACTTAGCATTGTTCTTTATAATTTCCACAATTCTTATCTCAAAGAACCTGAATTACTCAGATTTAGGATTTAAATTTATTATTATCAATTCTTCATTATTCTTACCACTTTTTTTATATAAAAGTCGCGCAGCATTTATTGGCGTCTCCGTGTATGTAATTTATGAATTAATCATTTACTTTAAGAAAATTAAATTATTTTCATTTAAAAATTTTTTATTGCTTATTTTTTCAATGGTATTGCTTACGTATTCGACCATTCAATCACAAACCAAGGTCGTTCCAGAAGAAGTGAGTGCTGATATTATAAAGAATTCATATTCAACTTTAGGTAAATATAAATTTAAGCATTATCAAGAAGAATACCCTCTTCTTTATTTCGAGGATGGAAGAGTCTTTTCAGGTGATGGCAATCTCAATTGGAGACTTGATATGTGGCAAGATGAAATTGAATTTGTAAACAACGCTAACAAACTTTTTACGGGTATTGGGTATAAAGAAAAGTTTACTGTGTTTTTAGTCCCCACATGGAATGACGGGACTAACAATAGACTCGGTTTAGATGGATTGAATGAACAAATTCATAATTATTTTTTAACAGTATTTTTAAGAGGTGGCATAATTCACTTGGTTCTTCTTTTTTACATTTATTATTATTTTTTAAGATTGGCTTTTATTAAGAAAGACTTTAGTTTTATAATTTTTACATTATCTATACTTTTCATATCTTCATTCGATAGTTCAATGGAAAATTCACATTTTCCATTGATTTATTATTATTTTTTTGGAAATCATTTTTTTAATAACACCACATTTAGTAAAAATAAAGAAAAATAAAAACTATAATTTAGATTGTGAAAAAAGCATTTATAACTGGAATCACAGGCCAAGATGGCTATTATCTTACAAAACTTTTAATTGAGAAAGATTATGAAGTCCATGGAACTATACGACGATCTTCTACATTTAATACATCAAGAATTGATGGATTGATATCTCAATATTCTTCGGACAAGCTGTTAAATTTATATTATTCAGACCTTTTGGACTCTTCTTCTTTGAGTTCTTTAATTCAAAAAATTCAGCCAGATGAAGTCTATAATCTTGCTGCGCAATCCCATGTTGCAGTTTCTTTTAAAAATCCTTATTACTCAACATCTACAAGTACTGCTGGTGTAATTTCTTTACTTGAAGTTGTAAAAAATATTGAAAAAGATGTTAAGTTTTATCAGGCATCTTCTTCTGAAATGTATGGAGGTGTCTCTACCGATTCATTAAATGAAGAATCTCTTTTAGAACCCAAGAGCCCATATGCTGCTGGTAAAGTTTTTGCATACAATATGACCAAGATATACCGAGAATCTTATAAAAAATTTTGTGTAAATGGTATTTTGTTTAATCATGAGTCTCCTTTAAGAGGTGAGACTTTTGTAACTAGAAAGATTTCAAGAGCTGTTGGAAGAATACATAACAACATTCAGTCAAAACTAACCCTAGGTAATCTTGAAGCATTTCGCGATTGGGGATTTGCTGGTGACTATGTTGAAGGAATGTGGCTAATGATGCAACATGATAAACCTGATGATTGGGTTTTAGCAACTGGCGAAACCCATAGTGTAAAAGAATTTTGCAAATTAGCATTTGATGTTGTTGGCTTAGATTGGGAAAATTATGTTTTAACTGATGAAAAATATCAGCGACCTAATGAAGTAAATCATTTGTTAGGAGATCCATCAAAAGCAAAAAAAGAACTTGGGTGGGAACCAAAAACAAGCTTTAAAAAACTAGTTGAGAACATGGTTGAGAGCGACTGTAAATTAGCTGAAAGAGAAAAAGTATTAATTGATAATAACCTATTAAAACCTAGTTGGGAAAACTCTATTACAACCTAGGACTATTTTTTAAAAACCATTTATATGTGTCTTTCAAACCATTTTGTAATGTGATGGAAGGTTTCCAGCCATAAGAGTTTATTAATGAACTGTCTAAAAACTTTCTTGGATTTCCATCTGGCATTTTAGAGTCAAATTCTAAAGACCCTTTAAAACCGACTACTTCTTTTATTAATAATGAAAGATTATGAATTGATATTTCTTCTCCACTACCAATGTTTATAAGCTCTTCGTTTATATTTTCTTTTAATATATATATTATTGCTCGAGATAAATCGTCAACATACAAGAATTCTCTCAATGGCTTACCTGTCCCCCAAATACTAAAAGTTTTTTCATTACCAGTTTTTGCATCATGCATTTTTCTTAATAAACCAGGTATTACATGACTATCTTCTTTGGAAAAATTATCGTTAGGTCCATACAGATTTGTAGGCATAAGATTTATTACATCATGACCAAATTCAGTTTTTATGGCATTACCTAGTTCAATAGCAGTTAGTTTAGCCATTGCATAAGGTGAATTTGTAGGTTCAAGCTTGCCAGACATAAAGTAGCTTTCTTTTATTGGATCAGGAGCATTTAAAGGATAAATACAACTACTACCCAGGTTAATTATTTTTACAGAATTTAATTTAGTTGATGATTCTAAGATGTTTATATTAATTTTTAAGTTTTCAAGTAAAAAATTGGTTCTTTGTGTATTGTTTGCATAAATACCTCCAACTTTTGCAGCTGCATTTATTATTATGTCTGGTTTAAAGTTTAGAATTGTTTTAGAGGTGTCTTCATACGAAAATAAATTTGTATCAGCTCTATTTGAAAACTTTATTTCATCAAAAATTGACTCATTTGGCAAAGTAGACTTTAATGATGATCCAACCAATCCGTTACTACCGAATACTAAAACTTTCATTGATTACCATATAATACTTCACTATTAATGATAATTGATTAAAACTTTGTGTTAGTTATTATTAGTTAAGTGCAAAACATTGTTTATTGTTTCGATGAAAACTATAATCTACAAGCTTTTACATCAATAATTTCTCTTTTAGATAATATTTCTAAAAAAGTCAATATACACATAATTCACAAAACAGAAGACAGTCAAGACTTTATTCCAAAAGTTATTTTAGAACACAATAAATTAGAAGAATTAAAAATATATAGATTTAAAAAGCAAAATTATGATTACCCGAATGTGTTTAATGCACATGTTTCAGAAGCGACATATTATAGATTGTTTATTGAAGATTACCTGCCAAGTGAAATAGATAATTTTTTATATCTAGATGCAGACATTATATGTTGTAATGACCCAATTCCAATCATGGATGAAATTATATTCAAATTAAAAAAGTCAAATAAAATAATTTCGGCTGTAAGTGAAATTAAAAACAATAATGACAAAAGAATAAAAAAAGTTGTATTCGACAGACTGGATATGAAATCTGGAGATTATTTTAATGCGGGGGTGCTATTTGTAGACTATTACGCATGGTATTCTTCAAAACCAAAAAAAGAACTGTTGAATATTTTAATCGAGAAGAATCAGAAATTAACATTTTGGGACCAGGATATTTTAAATTCTTACTTTGATGGGGATTATATTGAGTTAGATAAAGAATTCAACTACGTAATTGACTTAGCAACCTATATGTACACATTAAAAAGAAAATATAAATATAAAAAAATTTCTATAGATGAAATCACAAACAAAAATGTTTTTTTACATTATGCGGGAAGTCATAAGCCTTGGTCCGTAGATGGAATAGTTTGTAATTTATCAGAGATTTATCATCACAATTTTAGAAAAATAAGTAATTATAAATATCATATTGTTCACAAACGTAAAAGAATATCAATAAATTACTTCATTAAAAATTTTATAAACCTAAATATTTTTAAAATAAAATATTTTTTTGGTTTTATGAGAGCTTTTTTTAGAAGCTTTTTTTAAAAAAAATATTTTAAGACCTAAAAGTAACTTAAAATATAAATTGTGTGTGGTTTCATTGGACAAATATCGAATCAGCCTTTTGACAACGATAGATTGTTAAAAGCTAATAAACTAATTGAATGCAGGGGTCCTGATGAGTTTAGTAATTTCTGTGGTCATTTTAATGATTTATATAGCAATGATGACCCTTTACATTTTTCATTTATATTTAATAGATTGTCAATAGTTGATCTTGGACTGAATGCTTCACAGCCTATGGTCTCTAAAGAATTCAAAACCTCAATAATGTTTAATGGAGAAATTTATAATCATCAACAGCTAAGAAAGGAGATGGTTAATGATGATATTAAATTTTACTCTGATCATTCGGATACTGAAGTTGTATTAAATGGACTGTCTGCATATGGTTTAGATTTTTTAGATAAAATGATTGGACAATTTTCTATAGTTTTTCATGACAGTAAAAAAAGTCAACTCTATTTAATTAGAGATAGATTAGGTCAAAAGCCCTTATTTTTTAAACATGACAGTAATTCAATTAAATTTAGTTCTAATTTAAAGTCTCTAATTAAATTAGATACAAAATTTGTTGTAAATAAAAATTCAATGAGTGAATATTTAAAATATAACGTAGTTACTGCACCAAATACAATTTTTGAAGACACATATAAGATAGAACCAGGTCAATATATTATTTTTGATTTAAAAGATAAAATCACAAAAGTCAAAACTAAAAAATATTGGAAACCAGACAAGTTTATTGGAAACGATAAGTTTGAAGAAGATAAGTTTTTTGATTTATTTGGAGATGCTATAAAGCTTAGACAGATTGCTGATGTGCCATTAGCAAACTTTTTATCTGGTGGAATTGATTCAACAGCTATTGTAAAGTCTCTTTATGACAACAATGCAAACATAAATACATTTTCTATTGGTTTTGAAAACCAAAAATATGATGAATCTGAGTATTCAAGAGAAGTTTCTAAAAAGTATAAGACTAATCATTCAGAAAAAATTATGAATATAAACAATCTTCAAACTTTAGTTGAAGAATCAATTTTAGCATTTGACGAACCATATTGTGATCCTTCAACAGTGCCATCCTT
>MDTE01024390.1_pt1 | contig 16608 bp, 18 predicted proteins | sample 811231 | NCBI WGS metagenome assembly MDTE01 (sample SAMN05326651, study PRJNA326480) | marine metagenome | isolation source: seawater | place: Indian Ocean: Red Sea | collected 2010
TAACTTTTTGGTTATTTGTGTAAATATTAAAACTATCCTCTTTTACGAAACCTATCAAGGTCATGTCAAATCTATTCGCAAGATCAATAGCTAGGCTAGTTGGCGCACCTACACCTATCATTAGGCCAATATTTGTCATTAAAACTTTCTGAACTAACTCAAAATTAAGTCGCCCAGAGCAAGTAATAAATTGTTCATCAGGTTTTAAGTGATTATTGAGTAAAGAGTCACCAATCATTTTATCTAATGCATTATGTCGCCCAACATCTTCTCTTAGGGATATTAATTTTCCATTAGCCGAAAATAGCCCACTAGCATGAATGCCTCCTGTTTTAGAGAATTCTGATTGGTTTTTTCTTAGTATAGACGGAGAAGCAATTATTAAGTCTTTTGATAGTTTAGGGTTTGACTTAGGAGTTTTTTCTTTTTTTAAAATTTCTAGTGAGTCAAGTGAAGATTTACCGCAAACACCACACGACGAATTAGTTAAAAAATCCCTTTTAATTTTAGAAATATTTATGTTTTCAGAATTATTTAATTTAGCAAGAATTTTATTCTGAATTTTATATTTACCTACTTTGTTACCAAAGCTCTCTATACTTTCTATATCATTAATATTTTCAATTATCTGTTCATTGAATAGAAAGCCTCTTACCAAATCTTTATCGTGTCCTGGTGTTCTCATTGTTATCGACAAACTTTTTGTAAGCCATTTTCCGTTATTTTTATATTTTAAAGAAATTTCTAATGGTTCCTCAATAGATATTAAATCTTGGATATTTTCAACTTGTCCATTTTTAAATTTTGTAACTTTATATTCTGAATTCATTTTATTATTTTAATGGATAATTCTTTTTTAACACAAATTTGTTTATGACTATTGCTAAAAGTATAATAATAAAGCAGCCTGAAATAATTGGAAAAAACAAGTAATCATAAGATACACTTCCTATAATAACAAATACTGGATTTCCTCCGGCAGGGGGATGAACAACATTAAATAGTATCATAAAAAAAATACCAAGGCCCACAGCTAATGCTATACTTATATATATAGGTAGTGGTATTAAGATTACAAAAATGATACCAACCAATGCTGTTATCAAATGACCAAAAAATACGTTACGTGGTTGGGCAAATGGGCTTTCAGGAAAACCAAATAATAAAACCATTGATGAACCAAATGAACCAGCTAAAAATAAACCTAATGTACTCTTATAAGTTAAAATTGTTAATACTCCGATTGTGAAAGTTGAAAAGATACCTGCTATCGTTGCTTTTTTAAAAATCTCTTTATTTAGCTTAATCATCTATTGCTTTCGAAACCGTTCTAATTGGAAGAAGTAAACATTCTTTTCTTGATAAATTTTTTTTATTAAAAAGTTCTTTAAAACCAATCCATTTTTTTTCTAGTTTTATTTTTGTATTTTCAAATATATCTTCACATATTTTTATAAAGTTTCTTATCTCGTCTAAATTTTTATTTTTAATATTTTGTGAAAGAAGGCTTACAGATGCTTGACAGTAAATGCAAGATTTGCACTGATATCCCATATCAATTACTTTATTGTTTTTGACAATTAGACTTATTTCCATCTCATCACCACATATTGGATTTTTGTTTTTTGATTTATGTGTGTGTTTATCGATTATTTTATTATTTTCAGTATTTGATGCAATTTCTAAAATTTTTAAGTCCATAATATTTCTTTAATTCAAATTTTAATGTTTTATATTTTCTATAATGGATCATAACAAGATTTTAGGAGTTGTACTAGCAGGAGGAAAGTCCCATAGGTTTGGCCAGGATAAATCTCAAGTAAAATTAAATGGAAAAAAACTAATAAATTTTATTCTTTCTGAGATAATTGATGAATTTAATGAAATATTAGTTGTTACCAATAAAGAGATAGAATTTATCGAGTCAAAAAAGATAACAAAAATATCAGACTTTAAAGAAGGTTTTGGTCCATTGGGAGGTGTTTTGTCAGCAATGAAATGGATTAAAAAAGAAAGAAAAAATTATAGGTGGATATCAACATTTCCCTCAGACACACCTTTTTTTAAAAAAAAAGAATTAAAATTATTTTATCAAAAAATTAAGATGAATGATAAAAAAAAATTATTCTTTATCAAAAACAAAAATACAAGACATAATATTTTTGGATTATGGTCTGTAGATTTAATTGACAGGCTTGAAAAAGATTTGTTCAAAGGAGAAAGAAAAGTTGAGTATTGGGCTAATTCTATTGGTGTAAGTAATATTAACATTGAGTATAAAGATATTGATCCGTTTTTTAATATAAATACTAAAGAGGATTTAAGGGAGGCAGAAAAGATTTTTAAGAATGATTAGCTACAAAAAATCAATAATAAAATTAAAAAAGTCAAAAATTAAAATTGGTAATGAAATAATTAATAGCCTTGATTCTTTAAATAGAGTTTCTGCATCAAATATTTTTTGTGGAGTTGATAATCCTGCTTCAAACAATGCTGCTTTTGATGGGTTTGCAATTAGTTCAAAAGATACAAAAGACTTAAATAAAAAAAATAAAAGATTATTTAAGATTTTAGGAACAACTGCTGCAGGAGATAAACCTTTTAAAAAAAAAGTTAAAAGATTTCAAACTATAGAGATTATGACAGGAGGTGTGATCCCTAAAGCTTTTGATACAATAATTCCAATAGAGCAAATAATATTTTATCCTAATAAAAAAAAACCTAAATTTATTTTGATCGACAAAAAGCTAGATAAATATCAACATATTAGATTTAAAGGGTCAGATTATAAAAAAAAAGACTTAGTTATAAAAAAAGGAACTGTCTTGCAATCAAATCATATTTTAGCTTTAAAGACTTTAGGAATTGAGAAAGTTAAAGTCAAAAAAATTTTAAATATATTGTTTTATTCCACTGGTAATGAAATTACAGATAAAAAGAATATTCCAGAATGGAAAGTAAGAAATTCAAATAATCATTATATTAAATCTTTGAGGACTAATTTTTTATTTAATTTTGAATATGGTGGTATTTTAAAAGATTATGATGAAGTAAATTTTAAAAAGAAAATTAAAAAAATTATAAATTCTAAAATTGATATTATAATTACCTCTGGTGCAGTTTCAGCTGGTAAATTTGATTACATTCCCAAAATTATAAAAAAGTTTAAACTTTCTGATCATTTCAAAGGTGTTGCTATTCGACCAGGGAAACCAATTTTATTTGCTAAGTTTAGGTCAAAAAATAAAGCAATTTTTGGACTTCCAGGAAATCCTATTTCATCTGCAGCATGTTTCAGATTTTTTGTTTACCCTTATTTACAAGAAATATTAAGCATTGAAAAAGAACACCCTATAAAAGCAATTTTAAAAAATAAATTTGTTAAAAAGATAAACTTTACTAGATTTATTAAAGGTAAGCTGTCCACAACTTCAAATGGAAAAATGAACATTACACTTCTTCCAGGTCAAGAATCATTTAGAATTAAGTCATTTACAAAATCAAATGCTTGGGCGGTTCTACCTTCGGGCAAATCACGATTCAAAAAAGGTGAAATTATAGATTGTTTTTTGGTTAATCAATTAAATAAAAATTTATTATAGAATTGTCTAATTTTGTTGTAGTTATAAATATTTACAATTAATCTATTTTAATGCTTGAATTAAAAAATCCAAAAATTGCGGTGCCAGTTGTTTTAGTTGCAGGTATTTTGTGGTCATTTGGACCTTTAGTGGTTCGATATATGGATAATCCTAATCAAGTTCCATGGCAGTACATTTTTGGAAGAGGATTAACAATCTTTATATTATTAAATCTTTATTTATATTTTGAAGAAGGAATTAAGTTTTACAAAAATTATTTTAAAGTTGGTTACTCAGGTTTAATTGGTGGAATAGGACTTGGAACAGCGATGATTTCATTTATTTATTCTATTACAAACACCTCGGCAGCAATAACGTTACTTTGTTTGGCTGCAATGCCTTTTTTTACTGCTCTCTTAGCTTTCTTGTTTTTAAGGGAACAAATTACTACTAATGTTTGGGTTTCAATTTTTATTGCTGCCATGGGTATTGTTATAATGGCTATTGGAAATGATGAAAAGAATTCTGTTGTTGGTTTTATCTTTGGTATTTTATCTTCAATAGGTTTTTCAGTTTTTTCTGTATCTTTGAGATGGAGAAAAGAAACTCCTAAATTTACTACGGTGGCAGTTGCAGGCCTATTCTGTTTTGTTTTTGCAACAATAATGATTTTGATAAAAAAGCAGGTATTTTTTTCAACTAGTTATAATAGTGCTTTATTTTCACTACATGGAGTATTAGTTTGTTTTGGCTTAATTTTGTATTCAATTGGCTCTAAGATGATACCAGCTGCAGAACTTACATTGCTATCTTTAACAGAAGTTATAGGGGGAATTTTTTGGGTTTGGTTACCTATTTTAGGAATTAATGAAATACCAGATACAAATACAATTATTGGTGGCTTCTTTTTGTTTATATCTCTAGTTTACTATAGCCTTATCATGAGATGGAATAAACGTTTTATAGCTTTAAATTAGTTTTATTTGAATTATGGAAAGACCTGATTTTTTTAATTTAAATAATGGACATAAAGTAAAACTTCCTTTTACAAAAGCAGAGTACGAAAGAAGAGTGAATAATTTAAGAATTGTTATGGAGAATAATAACTTGGATATGGTTATTCTTACTTCAATGCATAATATAGCATATTACACAGGATTTATTTATTGTTCATTTGGAAGACCATATGGCTGTATTGTAACAAATAAAAAAATTTCCACTATTTCAGCTAATATAGATGCAAGTCAACCGTGGAGAAGATCACATTGCGAGAATATTATATATACAGATTGGAAAAGAGATAATTTTTTAAAGGCTATAGTATCTTTTATTGGTAGAGATGAGCCCCCAAAAAAGATTGGGCTTGAATATGATCATGTAACAATAGATATGAGAGAAAAAATTGCGTCTATTTTTTCATTTTCTTTTTTTGATGATGTTTCAAAAAGTTTAATGAAAGCTAGAATGATTAAATCAAAAGAAGAAATCGAATTGATTAAAAATGGTGCAAGAATTGCAGATTTAGGCGGCGAAGAAATAGTCAGAAATATAAGAGAGGGTAATTCAGAAATCGAGATTGCAATAGCTGGACGTGATTTAATGGAAAGAGAAATTGTTAAAACTTTCCCTGACGCAGAATATATGGATACCTGGGTCTGGTTTCAATCTGGAATAAATACTGATGGAGCACATAATCCAAAGACTAATAGAAAATTATTAAAAGGAGATATATTATCTTTAAATACTTTTCCAATGATTTCAGGATACTACACTGCTTTAGAAAGAACACTTTTTTTAGATTATGCTGATGATGAATCTCTTAAAGCTTGGGAGGCAAATATAAAAGTTCATAGAAGAGGACTAGAACTTATTAAACCTGGGGTAAAATGTTCAGATATTTGTCACGAATTAAATGAACTATTTGCAGAGCTTGGATATTTACAATATAGGACTTTTGGATATGGTCATTCCTTTGGAGTTCTCTCTCATTTTTATGGAAGAGAGTCTGGATTAGAACTTAGAGAAGATATTGATACTATACTTCAAGAAAACATGGTTATCTCTATGGAACCTATGATTATGATCCCTGAAGGAAAACCTGGAGCAGGTGGATACAGAGAGCACGATATATTGATTATAGGGAAGAATGGTGCTGAAAATATTACCAAATTTCCCTTTGGACCAGAGCACAATATTATAAAAAACTAAATTTTATGAATGATAAAAAAATTATTGTAAATAGTTGGAATGAATGGGACCCCTTAAAACATGTGATAGTTGGGAAGGCTGATGGAACGTGTATTCCTGCGCCAGAGCCTGCCTTAGATGCAAAAGTACCAGAAGATTCAGACATGAGAGGTCAATTTGGTCCAAGAACAAAAGACACTATTGATAAGGCTAATCAACTTTTAGATGATTTTTCAAATTTGCTGATTAAGCGTGGGATTAAAGTAGATAGACCAATTCCAATTAATTTTAATCAAAAAACCTCTACTCCTGATTGGGAAGCAGAGACAATGTTTGGATGTATGCCACCAAGAGATGTTTTGTTAACTGTCGGAAATGAGATTTTAGAGGCTACAATGAGTTATAGATGTAGGTGGTTTGAGTATCTTTGTTATAGACCATTGCTAAAAGATTATTATGATCTCGATCCAAATATGAGACACGAGTCAGCTCCGAAACCCAGACTTACAGACTCTGATTATAGAAAAGATTATTTATCAGATAAAATTGGTATACAAAAAAGATTAAAATGGACTGAGGATAAATTTTTTGTAACAACAGAAGAGGAGCCTTTATTTGATGCAGCAGATGTTTTGAGATTCGGTAAAGATTTGGTTGTTCAGCATGGTTTCACAACAAATTTAAAGGGCATTAATTGGCTTAAAAGACATTACAAAGATCACAGAGTTCATGCAGTAAATTTCCCTGGTGATCCTTATCCAATTCATATTGATGCAACTTTTACTCCAATAAGAGAGGGCTTAATTATAAATAACCCTCAAAGAAGACTGCCAAAAGAACAAAGAAAATTATTTGAGAGAAATGGTTGGGAAATAATTGATGCTGCGCAGCCCGCACACAATGAACCACCTCCTTTATGTTATTCATCTGTTTGGTTGTCAATGAATGTTTTGGTTTTAGATCCAAAAACAGTTTGTGTAGAAAAAAGTGAAAAATATCAAGCTGACCAATTAGATAAGCTTGGCATGGAGGTTATTCCAGTTGAATTGAGAGATGCTTATGCTTTTGGTGGTGGACTTCATTGTTGTACTGCAGATGTTTATAGAGAAGGCGAATTAAAAGATTATTTTCCTAAACAGTAAAATTTATCTCGGATTTTTTTTTAAGAATTCAATAAAATTTACTACTTGGTCATACCTTTCGTCAGGTATATCTTTATAACTAGAGTGAAATCTATTTTTTATACATAAAGCTACATGTGCATAAGGATTTCTTCCTTTAGGATGATTAGGGTGATCAGGCAGTTGTCCCTTTAAATAATCGCCAGCTTCTAGAATAATTTTCCATAATTTACTTGCGTTTTCTTTGTTCATCTATTTTAAATCATACTATGTTATTTATAATTATTAAATTATGTCAAAAGTTTTAAAATTAGGTATCACTGATATTAACAATAAAAAGATTAAAGAGGTTGAAAAAATTGAAGTGTTATCAAATAAAGGTGTGATAGGCGATAGACATTTTAATGAATTTAACGATCCTTATTGTCAACTATCTTTAATTGAGTCAGAGAATATAGATTATTATAATCTCAGATATGGATTAAATATTCCTTACTTAGATTTTAGAAGAAATGTTGTTACAAAAGGAATACGATTGAATGAATTAATTGGTAAAAAATTTGTCATTGGTAAAGTTAAGGTAGAAGGTATTGATTTATGTAGACCTTGTCGACATTTAACAGAAACATTGGGGCAAGAAAATATTATAAAAGAGTTTTTGAGAAAGGGGGGACTTCGTTGCCAGATATTATCATCCTCGAGTATCAGTGTTAATGATATAATAAAAATATTATAATGAGATATTAGTTTTCTTTAGTTTTGTCCACATCGAAGTTTTGTAATCCAGAGGAAAGATTTTTTTCAACAAGATTTTCTTTTTCCTCAAAAGCTCTCAATTTTTCTAATTCTTTTTGTCTAAGTCTTTGTTCTCTCAAATTTTCTTTATGCTCTCTTTCTTTTTGTTCTCTATCAAATTTATCTTCCCATTCTTTAATTTTGATATACTCGAGTTCTTTTTGTTTTTCTTCTTCTTCTTTAATAAGTTTTAAAGCTCTTTCTCTTCTTCTTTTTTCTTTTAAAGCATAGTTTTTTTGCTCCTCTTCTCTCACACTCAAATCGATATCTTTTCTATTTTGTTCCTCCTCTTTTAATTTCAATTCTTTTTCCTTATTTCTTAAATCATTAGTTACTAAAATTAAGTTTTCATCTTTTTTAATTAATCTTTCATTTTCTATTTTTAATTTTTCCTCTCTAGTTTTAAGATCTTTTTCTTTAAGTTTTAACTCATCTTCTTTTAATCTTAATTTACTATCCTCTTTTTTTAATTTTTCTTCTAAAATTTTTAATTCTTTTTTTTCTCTAAGAACTTCATTATTTTCTTGAAGTTTCTTAAGTTTAATTTCTTTAATCTTTTTTATCTCTTGATTCTTTTTGAAGTTTACAAAAGCATTACTTAGTGATCTTGTTGTTAAAGTAGCAATCTTTGCTATACCACTATTATTTCTAGTATTTTTTTTTTTAATTTTAGATTTTGTTTTATTCTTTGGCATTTTTAAAAAGTCTATTTGAACAAAGAATCATCTTTGATTCAATATCTTCATTTAATAATTTTTTTTTTAGTGACTAAATTGAGTTTCAACCTGTAGGTGATTAATATCTTTAATTTATATTATTTACTAGAATTTTTTTGCATTAAAGTGTTCTAAATATTAATAAGTTTTTGTGAAAAAATTTAATAAATTAATAATTGCCTGTGATGGAGAGTCTGCAAGTGGAAAAAGTACTGCTGCAAAACTTATTTCAAAAAAATATAGATTATTATTACTTAACTCAGGATTGTTATACAGGTATAGTAGTAAATTGGTTATCAAAAATAAACCAAAAAATCTAGTTCCTTTTTTAAGTAAAAAATTTAAAAAAATTTCATATCAAAAAATTGCAAAACAAAATCTACACTCAGAGAAAATAAGTAATCATGTTGCAACATTGGCTAAAAATAAAAAAGTCAGAAAAATAATAAATAGTTTTCAAAAAAAGATAATTAAAAAGAATAAAAAAATCTGTGTAGAGGGTAGAGATATTGCAAGTAAAATTTTGTCAAAAAATCCAAAATATGACTTAGCATTTTATTTTAAATGCAACTTAAATGTTGCTGCTCACCGAAGGTGGGTTGATATAAATAAAAAAATACCTTTAAACGATGTAAAAAAATCTCTTAGACGAAGGACAACAATGGACAAAAAAAGAAAACATAGCCCCCTTATTAAAGTTAAAAATGCAATTTTAATTAGATCAGATAAACTAAATAAAAAACAAGTTCTTTCTAAAATGTCAAAATATATAGATAATTTAGCTTAAGTTTTATTTTCTTCTTTAATAGGTTCTTCTATTGGTTCGGTTGTAGGATTTAGTTCAATACCAGCCGGTGTAATTGTTTGAGGCATAGCAACAAATTGAGAATCTGGGTTATCAACTGTTTGTCTTACTTTCATTCTATAAATTCCAAAGAAACCAATTAAAGAATGAAAGAGAAATATAAATATAAAAAATCCATTCGATCCAACCACATCCATAAATAATGAACACAAAAACGGGCCACTCATTGCACCTAATCCAAAACTAAATTGTAGTCCTGCACCTGCTGCAACAAATTTTTCTTTAGAAATATAATCATTTGTATGAGCTAAAATAAGAGAAAACATAGGTAAACTACAAAAAGAAAATAAAATAAAAAAAATATAGAACCAAGTTTTGCTTGTAGCAAGTTCACCAGGTAAATACATTTGCCTTGAAACCAATATTGCTAATATTGAAAAAAAGGCTGCACCAAAAGTACTAAAAACAATTACTTTTCTTCTATCATAAATATCTGAAATTTTTCCTATAGGAAATTGTGCAATTGCTCCAGAAATTGCTAAAAGAAAAGTAACTATTGATATTTCTAAAATTGTGAAATTCATTGAGGTTGCATAAACTGCTAATAGAGTAAATAATGCTGATTGTATTGTTCCATAAAAAAGAGAACTCACCATACCAAACGGAGATGCATCATATAAATCTTTTAAGGACATTGCTTTAATACGTTTAAATGTTGGTGGTTTTTTTTTAGTTAACAAAATTGGTATTAATGCTGCTGAAGTTATTACTGAAACTAATATGAATGGTTGAAAATTTAAAGGACTGCTAAAATTCAAAAAAAACATTCCTACACCCATTGAGCCATATAGAATAACCATATATATAGAGAGTACACTTCCTCTATTTTTATTACTTGATCTATCGTTCAACCAACTTTCTGCAACAGTATAAATACAAACCATACTTACTCCAGTTAATACTCTCAGCAAAAACCAGACAAATGGATTAATTATCACTGAGTGAATTAAAATTATTAAAGAAGCTAAAGATGCAAAGGCAGCAAAAACCCTTATGTGACCAACTCTGGATATGATATTTGGTATTGTAGCAGCCCCTATAAAATAACCTACGAAATAGCCTGACATCATAAATCCAGTAGCAGTCAAACTAAATTCCTCTTGCACAGCTCTTACCCCAAGGAGAGATCCTTGAAAACCATAAGCCATCATTATGCAACCCATACCTAAAAATAATGCCCAAGAATTTCTTAAAACTTTATTCATAAAAACTGACGTAACTATTCGCGATGTATAAATAAATCAAGACTTATTTGTGACAAGCCTAAGAGTTTTTAAGCTTCAAATATGAATGAATTGCAATAGTAATAATTATAATTGCACCACCCTGGAGAGTTTCCATACTTGGTTGTTCCTTAATTATCAACCATACCCAGATAGGACCTACTATGGTTTCCAGTAAAAAAAATAAATTTACCTCAGCAGCAGGTATAAATCTTGGGGCTATTGTTACCAATACAAAGGGTATGGCAACACATAGAATACACATAGTTGGTATGATGAGAAGATCGCTTTCTGTTAGAGCAAAGCTTTCAATAAATAGTAGGGCAAATAATGCAACAAACATTTTACCAATAACTGCAGCTGGAACTAAATTTTTCGACCTTGCAGATCTAACAGTTACAGCACCTACTGCTAACCCTAGTGCTGTTACAAATCCCAAGATATCTCCATAAAAATTACCTAATTTTAAAGAATCAGAAAATATAAAGATAATAGCTAAAAAAGTGATAATTATTGAAATCCATGTTTTTTTATCAGGTGGTTCGTTCAAAAATACTGCCCCAAGAATCGCTGATATCATAGGGGCTGTAGCAATCATAACTAGAGTGTTAGCCACATTTGTATTTTGAATCGAAACAACAAAAGTAATATTTGTTAAACTGAATGTAAGAACATAAATGATTCCATGATAACCACTATTAATAAGAATTTTAAAAAAACCTAATTTGTAAATAAACATCATAACTAAAAAAACTGTCAAAAAAGGAATAATTCCTCTATAGAAAACCAACCCCCAGGTATCAACGTTTGACATTCTTATAAATAATGAGTCTGGGGTAATGAACATTACTGCGACAAATGCCATTAAAGAGCCCTTTTGTTGGTCTGTAAGATTTTTCATGCTTTTAACTTTTTCCAAAAAGTTTCGGCAAGGTTTATTTTTGTGAGGTCGTACAAAGTTTTTAATCCTGTAGGAGATGTAATATTAATGTCACCGTTTAATTTTTGATCAATAAAATCGATACCAGCAAAAAAGATATTTTCTTTTTTTAAGTCGCTAGCAATTAATTTTGATACTTTTTTTTCTTTATTTGAAAGCCTTATTTTTATTGCTTTACCACCTTTACTTATATTGCTTAAAAAAGATCCTTTTTTTGGAATTCTAGATATGGCTCCAACTATTTTTCCATCAATTATGAAAACTCTTTTATCCCCCATATTAATTTTAGGTAAAAATTTTTGGCACATGATATAATCATGTTTTTTTATAAATTTTTTGATAAATCCATGGTCAAATTTAGATAATAGATGAATATCATTTCCACCATGACCATGTATTGGTTTCAAAATAACTTTTTTATTAACTTTGATAAATCTTTTTATTTCAAGCATATTTTGAGAATAAAGAGTGTTAGGCATAAATTTTTGGTATTTTGAGGAAAAAAGTTTTTCAGAGATATTTCTTACAGATGTAGGATCATTAATAATTTTTACCTTATTTTTGATAGTATCTAAAATATAAGTTGTTGAAATATACTGAAGGTTAAATGGTGGATCTTGTCTTATTAAAATGAATTTACATTTTGAGAGATCTAATTTTTTCCTCTTTACAATTTTAAAAAATTTTTTTTTATTTAAATTAAATTCTACAATAAAACCCTCTGCAACTACTTTTGAATTGATTATTGATAAATTTTTTGGCTCATAGTAAAAAATTTTATATCTTTTTTTTTGAATCTCACACGCTAAAAAGACACTTGTGTCTGTTAAAGGATTTAAGGTTGATATAGGGTCACCTTGAATAGCAATAGTTTTATTTATCATATAACTCATTTAAATTTTCATTTTTTGAAAATTTATCTATCATATGATGTGCATTAGTTGTTTTATTATCAATTACTTTTTGTAAATGACTTAAAAACAAAGTTTCATTTTTTTTACTTTTATTTAAGATATCTCTTTTTTCTAAACCTTTTCTTGACAAATCTAATAATATAGATGACCAATAAAGAAGATCTTTACCCATCAGTTGTGTGTTTAATCCCTTTTGTGGAGCCTCAAGGTATGCATTTATAATCTTATTTTTATCCCATTTTGAAATTAAATCATAAACTTCATCTAAATTTCCATATAAAATTCCAATGTAAAATGCAGGTCCAGCACACAAACAATCCCAACCACAAGTATCCATAGATCTAAGCTCAATGTATTTTTTTAATCTGTTTTCTGTGAAGATTGTACTAAGGTGAGTTGATAGATCATTTGCCGTTGGAAGTTGATTATCGTTTTCATCTATTTTTCCATTCATAAAATCTTTAAATCTATAATTTTTTCCTGAAATATAATTTTCATCTTTCTGAATAAATAGAATTGGAAAATTAAGAACAAAATCAGCATATTTTTCAAAATTCATTTCTTCAAAAAATATTTTTGGTAATCCGCCTCGAGATGTATTTTGCCAAACTTTTGATCTATAAGATAAATAATTACTTTTTTTCTTTTCAATTATTGAAGAATTGGCAAATAAAGCAATTGAAATCGGTACAATTGAATTAACTATTTTAAACTTTTTAGCAAAATCTATTTCAGACTCATAATCGACATTTAATTGTGTTCCACAAGTTCGGTACATCATATCTAGACTTAATTTTCCTCCCAAAGGCATATCTTTTGTCATTAATTTGTATCTTTGTTTAGGATTGTTTGGAACTTCATTTAATTTTGATATTGGATCAAAACCTGCACTAACAATACTCAAATTTAATTTTTTTGTTACTTGTTTGAGTTCGAATAAATAATCATGAGACTCAGCACAGGCTTCATGAATATTATTAAGTTTTTCACCGGATAGCTCTATTTGATTTCCGGGCTCAAGTGTAATATTTTTTCCAACTTTATTTAATCCAATTATATTACTTTTTTCTGAAACAGGGTTCCAGCCAAACTCTAATAAAGCTGAAAACATTTCTTTTATTTTAGAATAATCAACTCTTTTATTATTTTGATTATTAAATAAGAATTTTTCGTGTTCAATTCCAATTTTAAAATTTTTTTTATCTTTAATACCTGATTTAAAATATTCGATAATCTTTTCTTTTGAGTTAATCATTGAGTGATAAATAGTACTCTATTTATAAATTTAAAGATATGAATAAGGTTTCCTTGAAAAAATTCTTTTAACCATTGGAGCAAAGTCTTCTAAAGACATACTTTTAAAGTCTGGATCAAATGAAGCTTGATCCCATTTTTCACAAAAATCGACTGCATCTTTATAATATACATGGTCTTTATATTTATCTCTTTGATTTTTATTTTTTCCTAGATGGTGAGCGTAATAATACATTTGAAATTCACCATGTTTTTCAATAATCCAGTGGGTTTTCTTGCTGACGTATGGTTTAAGAACAGCGGCTGCATATTCGGAATGATTTAGAGGAGCTAGCTCATCACCTATATCATGCAATAAGGCTGCGACAATCATTTCTTCATCTGCTTTATCATTGAAGGCTCTTGTTGCAGTTTGAAGTGAGTGTTCAAGTCTCGATATTTTGTAACCTTCTAAAGTATCGGTAAGACCCTTCATAAAATTTAATATTCTTTCAGCTGTTCCGTTAATATATTCTTGTTCATATTTATCTAACAAAAGATATTCCTCTTTTGTACCAGATTTCATTTCTTTAAAATTGACAGTTTTCATTTAATTATTTGATGCTGTGTTAAGAAGAGATAATTGAGTAATTTTATTATCACCAAGTTCATCAATTGGTTTGACTGGATATTCTCCTGTGAAATAATGATCGGTTAATTGAGGATAATTTTCATTTCTTTTATTAAATCCAATTGCTCTATACATACCATTCAAAGATAAAAATTTTAGAGATTTAGCTCCAATATACTGACAAATTTCATCATTAGTTTTGTTGGCAGCAAGCAACTCTTTTTTTGTTGGAGTATCCACACCATAAAAATCAGGATGTTTTATTTCAGGACAAGCAATTCTAACATGCACCTCTTTAGCTCCTGCGTCATACAACATTTTAACTATTTTGTGTGAAGTCGTTCCTCTCACTAAAGAGTCATCAATTAAAATTATTTTTTTTTCTTTTATTGCTGATTGGTTAGCATTTAGTTTTAGTTTTACACCTAAACTTCTTATTTTTTGACTTGGCTCAATAAAAGTCCGTCCAACATAATGATTACGCACTAATCCTAATTCGAAATTCATACCAATATGTTGAGCAAAACCTAATGCTGCAGCATTTCCAGAATCAGGTACAGGAACAATAATATCTGCATTTACATCATTTTCCTTAGCAAGCTCTGCACCTAGGCTTTTACGGTGTTCATATGCGGTTTTACCATCAAGAATACTATCTGGTCTTGCAAAGTATATATACTCAAAAACACAAGGCCTAACTTTTTTTGGTGGAAAAGGTTTAATACTTTTTAATTCGTTATTTTCAATCAAAACGATTTCACCATTTTCTACCTCTCTTAAAAACTTTGCACCAATAATGTCTAAAGCACATGTTTCAGATGCTAAAACATAACTATTCTTCAATTTTCCAATAACTAAAGGTCTTATACCAAGAGGATCTCTTACACCAACTAATGAATTTTGAGTTAGCATTACTAAGGCATATCCACCTTGAATTTGAAAAATGGCATCGACTATTTTATCAATAGTTTTTGATCTTTTTGATTTTGCAATTAATTGAACAATAGTCTCAGTATCGGAGGTAGTATAAAAAATTGCACCGTCTTCAACTAATTTTTTTCTTAATGAAATTGAATTAGTCAAATTCCCATTGTGTGCTACACCAATTCCACCTGCGTTAGTATCAGCAAAAAAAGGTTGAATATTTCTTAGAGTATTCTCACCTGTTGTACTATATCGATTATGTCCAATAGCATAATTACCTTGAAGCTTTTTAAGAAGTTTTTCTTTATTAAAATTATCTCCTACTAATCCAAATCTTTTTTCGGAAAAATACTGTTTTCCATTAAAAGTGACAATACCACAACCTTCCTGCCCTCTATGCTGAAGAGCGTGAAGTCCCAGTGCAGTTAATGCGGAGGCATCATTTGCATTACTTATACCAAATATACCACATTCCTCTTTAAGTTTAGGATTAAAGGTCTTCAATTTTTTCTTTAGATTCTTTATATGTTTTTTCATTTGGAAATTCTTTAAGTAAATAATTACTACCTTTTTCTATATATGGAAAGACGTATGATTTATTTAAATTTATTGGCCATTTATCATAATTATAAACAATATGTACCCCTGAAAAGATGCATACCGCAATAATATATGCTCTAATAAATCCAAAAAAGAATCCAAAAACAGTATCCAGACTCCCAATACCTGTATATCTAATCGCTTTACTAATGCCTTTGTTGATCATTAATACTAGAAAAATTACTATTACAAATATTGTAATTCCAAGCCCGATGTCAAGGACGTATTCGTTATCAATAATACCTTTTAAATAAGGTTTTACTTTTGGAAAAATTAATAAAGTAATTATATAAGCAAACAACCATTTTGCCATTGATAAAATACTTAAAACAAAACCTTTTTTGTAACATTTGATTAAAGAAAAAAAAGTTATGATTAAATACAAGAGATCTATAATAGATATAGTTTTATAAAAATTTATAAAAATTTCAGACATTTAATTATTTTCCAAATGGTTTAATCATTAAGATTAAAGATGGAAGCAAAGTAAGAACAGAGACCATAGCAAGTAACATAGCTATTCCAGTAAAAATTCCAAAATAAATTGTTGGGATAAATTTTGATAAGATTAATATTGAAAAACCAAAAACAATTGTTATTGATGTATTTAAGATAGCTCTACCAACTGTGGCATGACATAATTCTATAGTTTTATTATAATTTTTTAGATGTTCAAATTCTTCTTTAAATCTGTAAATATAATGAATACTGTTATCAACAGCTATACCAATTGTAATTGCGGCAATTATGATAGTCATCATATCCAATGGTATTCCTAATAAACCAATAATTCCTAAAATAAAGAATGCAGCTATGAAATTTGGTACAACACCTATTAATGAAAGTTTTATATTTCTAAATAAAATAATGAACATTGA
>MDTE01095831.1_pt1 | contig 16607 bp, 16 predicted proteins | sample 811231 | NCBI WGS metagenome assembly MDTE01 (sample SAMN05326651, study PRJNA326480) | marine metagenome | isolation source: seawater | place: Indian Ocean: Red Sea | collected 2010
AGAAGAAAAGCTAAAACAATTAATTTTGGAATAATTTACGGAATTACTCAATATGGATTGGCTAAACAAATTTCAGTATCAAATCAAGAAGCTTTAGATTTTATAAATTCTTATTTTAAAAAATTTCCCCAAATAAAAGAATATATGAATTCAACAATAAGCATATGTAGACAACAAGGATATGTGAGTAATATTTTTGGCAGAAGAATTCACCTCAAAGGAATCAATGATAAAAATTTTAACATTAGAAGTTTTCAAGAGAGGGCAGCAATTAACGCCCCAATACAGGGTTCAGCCGCAGATATTATTAGACTAGCTATGATAAAAATAAATAAGCTAATTGAAGAAGATAAAAAGTTAAAAACAAATATGTTGCTGCAGATACATGACGAGTTAATATTTGAATGTTTAGAAAAAGATGAAGAGTATGTAAAAAAAACTATTAAAGAAGCAATGGTATCAATTTCAAAATCTGAACATCATATGTTTTCAATTCCACTAGAGGTTAATGTAAACTCGGGATATAATTGGGGAGAAGCTCATTAAAACTTCTAATACTTGCCCAATTTGCGACAATTTAGTATTTCTATATTAAAGGTAAAATTATAATGAGTCACACAATTGCACTAGTAGATGATGATAGAAATATACTTACGAGTTTAAGTATGGCGCTTGAAAATGAGGGTTTCACAGTTCAAACATATATTGATGCTGAAAGTGCTTTAGTAGGAATCAGCAGAAATCCACCCGACATTGCCGTGATAGATATTAAAATGCCTAGAATGGATGGTGAAGAATTATTAAAAAGATTAAGAAAAAAAACCTCAATACCAATATTATTTTTAACTTCAAAAGACGAGGAAGTAGATGAACTTTTAGGTTTAAAACTAGGGGCAGATGATTTTATAAAAAAATCTGGAGGTTTTTCTATAAAAGTTCTGATCGAAAGAATCAGAGTACAACTACGAAAAAAAAATACAAACGTTGACGAATCAAAAAATTTAATAAAACATGGAAAGCTAAAATTAGATCCATCACAATTAGAATGTGAGTGGGACGGCAAGACTTTGCCTGAAAAGCTTACTACTACAGAATTTTTAATAGTGAAAGAGTTAGCTAAAAGACCCGGGATAATTAAAGAGAGAGCACAATTGATGGATATTGCGTATAAAGATAATACAGATATAGAAGATCGTACTATAGATAGTCATGTTAAAAGAATAAGAAAAAAATTTAAAAAAATAGATCAAAATTTTTCAGCAATTGAAACAAGATATGGTAGTGGATATAGATGGAATGTTAGTTGATGAGTTCAAGTTTTTTTAGATCAAGTTCAATCTTAAGAAAATTTATAGTTTTTAATTTTATAATTTTTTTATTCCTAGGAATTTTTACTTTCTTGTATTTGAATGCAATTAAACCAAATTTAGTCAAAGAAAGATCTAATAAACACTCTAGAATTATAAATAATACTTCAGACCATATCAATAGACTGAAAATTGAATTCACAAAAAGAGACACAACAGAATTTTTGCTTTCCACGAGATTTTTATTTCAAAATTTGGATAGAGTTCAGTTATACGATTTGGATGCAAATCTATTAGCAGATACTGATACTTTAGATTTAGTCCAGGACATTTCAGTTATCAATCAGGATGTTCAGGAAATAACCATTGATAAATCTGAAGAAAAAATAAAAGAACAAGAAAACCTAAAAGCTAATGAAGAAACAAAGTTTAAAACAGAAAGTTATGTTCAAAAATATTCAAAAAATAAAGATAGCAAAAATAATCTTATAATAACCGAAAATATTAATAATAATTTTTATGTTACTACACTTAGTAAAGTCTTTTTAAATGATGAAATAGTTGGCTATATTGCTGTTTCAGAAATAGCTAATGACATATTAGTTGCGGTTGAAGAAAGAAAAAATTTTATATTACGTACTGTTTTTTCCATAGTGCTTGTAATTTTGATTTTTTCAGTTTTTTTAAATAAATATATTTTAAAACCCATCAGATCATTAGTGCTTTACACTAAGGCAATTAAGGAAAAAGATGTTAAAATTGGAAAACACGAAAAATATCTTCTAAGAAAAGATGAGGTGGGTTTATTGTCCAGATCTTTAAATGATATGACAGAAGATTTATATAAAAGAATAAATATCGCAGAATCGTTTTCATCTGATTTGGCACATGAAATAAGAAACCCATTAACTTCTTTAAAAGGCGCGTCTGAAGTTTTAGAAAGTACTAACGATAATGAAAAAAGAAAAAAATTAATTAAGGTTATAAGTCACGATGTGGAAAGAATAGAAAGGTTAATTACTGATTACTCTCAAATGTTAAAAGATGAAGCTTCGTTATCTAGGGCAAAAATGACCAAAATAAATCTTTCAGATGTCGTTGCTTCAGTTGTTGAAGATTTTAATAGCGATTTACTAAATTCAAACAAGAAAATAAACATTAATGTAAATAATTTAAATTTAAATGGATCAAAATTAAATATATTAGGTGTAGAAAGCAAACTTGAACAAATCATTGCAAATCTTTTAGATAATGCTGTTTCATTTAGCCCAAGCAACAGTAAAATATATGTTTATTGTTCTGTAAAAAAAGATAATGCACAATTGATCATAGAAGATGAGGGACCTGGTTTTAATGAAAAAAATATTGATAAAATTTTTAATAGATTTTACAGCAACAGACCTGAAAAATTTGGAGAACATTCCGGGCTAGGGCTAAACATAGTAAAAAACATTGTGGAATTGCATGGAGGTTCAATTTTAGCATCAAATAAGACAGGCCACAAAAAAGGCGCAAGAATTGAGGTGCTCTTGCCAATTTATAAATAAATAATATTAGCAATAAGTTGATAATTGCTTATTAAATTGTTAAATAAGTTCAGTTTATGGCTCAAGATTTTAAAGTAAAAGATATCAATCAAGCAGATTTTGGTCGAAAAGAAATTTCAATAGCAGAAACAGAAATGCCTGGCCTTATGACTTTGCGTAAAGAGTATAAGGGGAAAAAACCCCTTAAGGGAGCGAGAATTCTAGGATGCTTGCATATGACAATACAAACCGCTGTTTTGATAGAAACTCTAATTGAGCTGGGAGCAGATGTTAGGTGGTCTTCTTGTAATATTTTTTCTACACAGGATCATGCTGCAGCAGCAATAGCAAAAGCGGGAATCCCAGTTTATGCATGGAAAGGTGAAACAGAAGAAGAATATTGGTGGTGCATAAAACAAACCATTGAAGGAAAAAAAGATTGGAAACCAAACATGCTATTGGACGATGGAGGAGATCTAACAGCTTTAATGCACAAAGATTATAAAGATCTTTTAAAATCTGTAAAAGGTTTATCGGAGGAAACTACTACTGGAATAAAGGCATTAAAGAAAATGGAAGCTGAAAAAAAACTTTTGGTACCAGCAATTAACGTTAATGATTCTGTGACCAAATCAAAATTTGATAATTTATATGGTTGTAGAGAAAGTTTAGTTGATGGAATTAAGAGAGCTACTGATGTTATGATGTCAGGCAAAACTGCTATTGTTGCTGGATTTGGAGATGTGGGAAAAGGTAGTGCTGCTTCATTGAGACAAAGTGGAGCTAGAGTGATGGTAACAGAAGCAGATCCTATTTGTGCTCTACAGGCTGCTATGGAAGGCTATGAGGTAGTTTTAATGGATGAAGCTATTAGTAATGCTGATATAGTTGTTACAGCTACTGGAAATAAGGATATTGTTACAGCTGATCATATGAGAAAAATGAAAGATCGTTCTATACTTTGCAACATCGGACATTTTGATAACGAAATACAAGTTGAAGCTTTAAAAAATTATAAATGGAATGAAATTAAACCACAAGTACATGAGATAGAATTTCCAGACAAAAAAAGAATACTTCTTTTAGCTGAAGGAAGACTGGTTAATTTGGGATGTGCAACAGGTCATCCAAGTTTTGTTATGAGTGCGTCTTTTACAAACCAAACTATTGCTCAAATAGAACTTTGGAATAATTCAGATAAATATGAAAATAAAGTTTATGTTTTACCCAAACATTTAGATGAAAAAGTTGCGATGCTTCATTTAGATAAAGTTGGAGCCAAATTAACAAAGCTCTCAAAAGATCAAGCTGATTATATCAGCGTTGATGTTAAAGGCCCTTTTAAATCTGATAGTTATCGCTACTAGTTAGTAGTAGATGCAATTAAAATCATTAGAAGATACAAAAAATTTTTCAAAAAGCTTCAGCAAAATATTAAAGTCCGGCGATATTATTTTTCTTTACGGTGATATTGGTGTAGGAAAAACAACTTTTGTAAGATTTTTTATCAATTATTTAGAAAAAAGGAATAAAGTTAAAAAAAGTGATGTATTAAGTCCAACATTTAACATAGTTTATGATTATGAAGTAGGAAAAATAAAAATTCTTCATTACGATTTATATAGACTTAAAAATTATAAAGATATTTCGCAATTAGGTATGTTTGAAACTTCAAATAATCATATTAAAATAGTTGAGTGGCCAGAGTTAATTAAACCAAAGCCTAAAGATAGAATTGATATAAAATTTAGTTATTTAAAAAAAGCTGATTATAGACGAGTAAAAATTTTAGGTTTTGGAAAATGGAAAAAATATGAATTTTCCAAACTATAAAATAAGTCCTATTGCTGGCGACGCATCGACTAGAAAGTTTTATCGAGTATCTACATTTAAAAAAAAAAAGTTATTAGTTTTTTCATCAAAAGAAAAATACCAGAATTTAATTCTCTATACAGCAATTAATAAATATTTACGCTCGAAAAAAATATTAACGCCAAAGCTTTATCAATATGACTTTTCAAGAGGTATAATTATCATTGAGGATTTTGGTGATACTACTTTTTATAAAATTTTATTTAAAACGAAAAATAAAATTGCAATTTATAAAAAAATAATAGACTTATTAGTTAAAATTCAAAAAATAAAACCCAAAAGAAAAATTAATGTTTTAGGAAAAAAATTTCATATTTTAAAAAAATATTCTAATAAGTATTTATTTGATGAATCTGATCTTTTTTTTAAATGGTATTTACCATTATTTTTAACTAAAAAAAAAACATTAAATATTAAAAAAAAATCAAAAAAAATTTTACTGAAATTATATAATCAACTAAATTACAGCAATTCATTTTTTGTGCATAGAGATTTTCACTCTCAAAATTTAATGAAAGTAGGTAAAAAAATTGGACTAATTGATACTCAAGATGCAATTATTGGCAGCCCAGCTTACGATCTTGTTTCGTTGATAGATGACGTGAGACTCAAGACCTCAGATGATTTAAAAAAAAAAATTTTTAATTATTACTTAAAAAGAATATCTAAAGTTAAAAAAATAGATAGGAAAAAATTTTCTGAAGATTTTAATATATTATCTGTTCAAAGAAGCTTAAAAATATTAGGTATTTTCGCTAGACTCTCAAAAAGAGATAAAAAGAGAACTTATTTAAAATTTATACCGTATACCCTTTATTTACTTCAAAAAAGAATGAAGTCAAAAATTTTTTCAGAATTAAGAAAAATTCTTAATACTAGTTTGAAAAAAAGTGAGATAAGTAATTAAATGAGAATACCAGTACTTTTCCCAAAAATCTTTAATTATCCATTTACCTACGAAAGTAAAAATTCAGAAAAATTTAGTCCAGGTGAATTTGTAAAGGCACCATTTGGTAATTCTGAAATTACTGGTGTAGTTTGGTCAGAAGAACAAAAAACAAGCAAAAAATTCGCAATTAAGAAAATTTCAAAAAAAATAAATGTAAAAAAATTAAATTTAGAAATGATAAAATTTATAACTTGGTTTTCAAAGTATAATTTAGTTCCATTGGGAATGTCTCTTAAAATGTGCTTGTTGAATAAAACTGCAGTAGAAAAAGTTTTTAATAAAGAATTTGATAAATTTCAATTTAAAAATTATAAAAATAAAATTTCATTAAATTATGAGCAAAAAAAATCATTAGACCATTTAAGAAATAATGGAAATAAATATACCGTAAACGTTATTGAAGGTGTTACAGGATCTGGAAAAACTTTAGTTTATTTTAAACACATCCAAGATTTTGTTAATAAAAATTATCAAGCCTTAATATTGTTACCTGAAATTGCCCTAACAAGCCAATTCAGTAAAAGATATAAAGATTTTTTTGGAAGTGAGCCTGCAGTTTGGCATTCAGGCACAACAAAAAAAAATAAATCCATAATTTGGAGAGGCGTTTTGGATGGAAAAATTAAAATAGTTATTGGAGCCAGATCTTCTTTATTTTTACCTTTCCAAAACTTAGGAGTAATAGTCGTAGATGAAGAGCATGATAACTCATACAAACAAGATGAAGGGATTTGTTATAACGCTAGAGATATGGCTATTACGAGAGCTTCGTTTGAAAATATACCTGTTAATTTAGTTACATCAATACCTTCGGTGGAGACATATAATAATATAATAAATAAAAAATATAAGGTCACTAGAATCAAAAATAGATTTAAAGAAACGCCACTACCGAATGTTAAAATTATAAATCTAAATTCAGAAAACTTAAAAAAAAATTCGTGGATTTCAGAAAAGACAATAAGTTATGTTGATAGTTTTTTGAAAAAAGGGGATCAGGTATTATTTTTTTTAAACAGGAGAGGTTATGCACCTTTCGTAATTTGTAAAAAGTGTGGATATAAATTTCAATGTCCTAATTGCTCGGTAAATTTAAATTTTCATAAGAAATTAGATAAGTTGCTATGTCATTATTGTGGTTATAAACGTTTGGCTTCTAGATTATGTAAAAAAAATGAAAAATGTGAATTGCTTTTTTGCGGTCCAGGAGTTGAAAGAATTTTTTCAGAATTAAAAAAAATATATCCAAAAAAAGAAATAATGGTATTTTCAAGCGATACATTAAAAAAAAATAAAGATACAAATATATTACTTGATAAAGTTGAAAAAAATAAAATTGATATTTTAATAGGAACGCAACTGTTATCTAAAGGTTTTCACTTTCCTAAATTAAATTGCATAGTTGTTGTTGATGGCGATTTTTCTTCGCATGGTTATGATTTGAGATCAGCTGAAAAAAATATTCAACTTTATCATCAGCTTTCAGGCAGAGCAGGAAGAGAAAGCGTCAATTCGACAATTTATTTTCAAACTTATTCTCCTGACGATGAAGTTCTTTTAAATATATCTAAAAAAGATCCACATTTATTTTTAGACAAAGAGCTTTTACTCAGAAAAGAAAAAAAACTACCACCTTTTTATAGGTTAATATCTTTGATTATTTCAGGAAAAAATGAAAACCTCACAATGAAATTTGCGATGACTGTTAAAACAAGACTGCCAAAAATAAATGGTGTAGATATTTTAGGTCCAGTTTTTGCACCCATCTTAAAACTTAAAAAAAGTTACCGGGCTAGAATTTTAATCAGATGCCCAAAAAACTTTTTTATACAAAAATATTTATCATTATTATTGACCAAAATTAAATCTGTATCTGGAATAAAACTAGAGGTTGATGTTGATCCAATTAATTTCAGCTAAACTAAGGTATTTTTGGGTATATTAAAGACAAAAAGATACAATGGAAAATATTGAATTTACCCATATAATTTCATACAAAACAGTTCTTTTAGGAGCAAAAATTGAGTTCGAAATTGACATTCTCTAATTTAACATCAAAAAGTTATGCGCTAGCTCTTTATGAACTTTCAAAAGAAAGTTCAAATTTAGATGAAGTTAAAAATAATTTAGACAGTCTTGATAATTTACTTAAAGAAAACTTAGATTTCAAGAAAATGATATTAGATCCAACTATTCCAAAAGAAGAAAAAAAAAACGCTTTGTTTAAAATAGCAGACATAGGAAATTTTTCTCAAAATTTAAAAAAATTTCTTGGTTTAGTCTCAATCAAAAATAGGCTTTTTTTCTTACACAAAATTATTAAAAGTTTTTTAAATTTAGTGTCAGATGCCAAGGGAGAACTTAAAGCAACACTTGTTTCTTCAAAAGAATTGACATTAGATCAACAAAAAAAAATTCAAAATGAATTATCAAAAGATCTTAACCGCAATATAAATATTGATTATAAATATAATCCTGATCTTTTAGCCGGGTTAACTATTCAAATAGGAAGCACAATGATTGATACTTCTATAAAAAGTAAACTTAAAAAGTTAGAAAAAGATATGTTAGGAACATAATATGCAAATTAATCCATCAGAAGTTACAAAAATATTAAAAGAACAAATTAAAAAATTTGGTGAAAAAGCAGAAATTTCCGAAGTAGGCCAAGTACTTTCAGTCGGAGATGGTATTGCAAGAGTACATGGACTAGATAATGTACAAGCAGGAGAGATGGTAGAGTTTTCAGACGGGCTTAAAGGTATGGCTCTAAATTTAGAAAGCGATAATGTTGGTGTAGTAATTTTTGGAGACGACAGATCTATTAAAGAGGGTGATGTTGTTAAAAGAACAGGTGCAATTGTTGATACTCCAGTTGGAAAAAATTTATTAGGTAGGGTGGTAGATGCATTAGGAAATCCTATTGATGGTAAAGGTGATTTAGGTAAAAAGTTAGAAAAACGAAGAGTCGAAGTGAAAGCGCCAGGAATAATTCCGAGACAGTCAGTTAATCAACCAATGCAGACTGGATTGAAAGCTATTGACAGTTTAATTCCTATTGGAAGAGGACAAAGAGAGCTAATTATTGGTGACAGACAAACAGGAAAAACAGCAGTAGCGATTGACACAATAATTAATCAAAAAGAAATAAATAAGTCAGGAGAAGAAAAAGATAAGCTTTATTGTATCTATGTTGCTATTGGGCAAAAAAGATCAACCGTTGCTCAAATTGTAAAATCTTTAGAAGATGCTGGAGCAATGGAATACACTACTATCGTTTCGGCCACAGCATCTGATCCAGCGCCGCTTCAATTCTTAGCTCCCTACACAGGTTGCACTATGGGAGAATATTTTCGAGACAATGGTATGCACGCATTAATTATTTATGATGATTTATCTAAGCAAGCCGTAGCCTACAGACAGATGTCTTTATTGTTAAGAAGACCACCTGGTAGAGAAGCGTATCCAGGAGATGTATTTTATTTACATAGCAGATTATTAGAAAGAGCTGCTAAGCTAAATGATAAACAAGGAGGGGGATCTTTAACTGCATTACCAATAATAGAAACTCAAGCAGGAGATGTTTCTGCTTTTATACCGACAAATGTAATTTCAATAACAGATGGTCAAATTTTTCTAGAAACAGAATTATTTAATCAAGGAATAAGACCCGCGGTCAATGTTGGATTATCTGTTTCTAGGGTAGGATCGGCAGCGCAAACAAAGGCTATGAAAAAGGTTGCGGGTTCAATAAAGTTGGAATTAGCTCAATACAGAGAAATGGCAGCTTTTGCTCAATTCGGTTCAGATTTAGATGCTGCGACGCAAAAATTATTAAATAGAGGTTCAAAGTTAACTGAATTATTAAAGCAAGACCAATATACTCCAATGACAGTGGCTCAACAGGTAATAGCTGTTTTTTCTGGTGTAAAAGGTTTTTTAGATGATGTTGATTTAAGCAAAATTAAAAATCTTGAAAAAGAAATTTACAACGAAATAAAATCATCAAATTCAAAAATTATTGATGATATTAATAGCACCGGAAAGCTGGAAGAAGAAAATGAAAAACAATTAACCTCAATTATAGAAAATTTTAAATCAAAAAATAAAAAATAGAATTATGCCTAGTTTAGACGATCTTAAAAAAAGAATTTCAAGCGTTAAATCCACTCAAAAAATTACTAAAGCTATGAAAATGGTGGCTTCAGCAAAACTTAGAAGAGCACAAGAAAATGCTGAGAAAGGAAGACCATTTTCAGAAAAAATGAATAATATAATTTTAAATTTAAGCAATTCAGTTTCTGATAAGGATTCATCATCAAAATTTCTTGTTGGCACAGGAGAAGACAAGGTTCATTTATGCGTTGTTATTACAGCTGATAGAGGCTTATGTGGAGGTTTTAATACAAATATTTGTAGAAAAGCAAAAAACTACTTTAATGAAATATTAAAAAACGGAAAAACGCTTAAGATTTTTACTGTTGGATCTAAAGGGTATGACCAACTAAAAAGAGTTTATGGCAAGCACATCATTGAACGTGTAAGCTATAAAGGATTAAAAAAAATCACATATAATGAAGCTAATGAAATTGCTGAAAAAATCATAAAATTATTTAACCAATCTCAATTTGATGTATGCAATATTTTTTATAATAAATTTAAAAATGTAATTACCCAAATCCCCCAAAAACAACAAATAATACCAATTGAGAAAACAGAAAAAAAAGAGGAAAAAAAAGAAGAAAGTTATTATGAGTTTGAACCAGAGGAAAAAGAAATTTTAGCTAATTTATTGCCTCGTAACATTTCTACTCAAATTTTTAAAGCGTTTCTAGAAAATGCAGCGAGTGAACAAGGATCTAGAATGACAGCAATGGATAATGCCACCAGAAATGCTGGTGATTTAGTTGAAAAGTTAACTATTACATATAATAGGAGCAGGCAAGCAGCTATCACCAAAGAACTTATAGAAATAATATCAGGTGCAGAAAGTTTGTAATTTATGAGTAATAAATTTGGGAAAATTACGCAGGTCATTGGAGCAGTAGTAGACGTTCAATTTGATGGACAGCTTCCAGAAATTTTAACTGCATTAGAATGTGATAATTCTGGAAGTAGGCTTGTTCTAGAAGTAGCCCAACATTTAGGAGAAACAACAGTAAGAACAATTGCTATGGACAGCACAGAAGGTTTGAAAAGAGGGGATAAAGTAACAGATACAGGAGCTCCAATAAAAGTGCCGGTGGGACCCGAAACCCTGGGAAGAATAATAAATGTAATTGGTGAACCTATTGATCAAAAAGGAAAAGTTGCAACGAAAGATAGTTGGCCTATTCATAGACCAGCACCTAAATTTACAGAACAATCTACAGAAACTGAAATTTTGGTCACAGGAATAAAGGTAGTCGATTTATTAGCTCCTTATGCTAAAGGTGGAAAAATAGGTCTTTTTGGTGGAGCGGGTGTAGGTAAAACTGTAATCATAATGGAACTTATTAATAATATTGCAAAAGCACATGGTGGCTTTTCAGTTTTTGCAGGAGTAGGCGAAAGAACAAGAGAAGGGAATGATTTGTATCATGAAATGATCGAATCTGGTGTAATAAAACCAGATGGAAAAGGCTCTAAAGCAGCACTAGTTTATGGGCAAATGAACGAACCTCCAGGTGCTAGAGCAAGAGTAGGCTTGACCGGTTTAACAGTTGCAGAATATTTTAGAGATAAGGAAGGACAAGACGTTCTATTCTTCGTTGATAATATATTTAGATTTACTCAAGCAGGCTCTGAAGTTTCAGCTCTTTTAGGGAGAATACCCTCTGCTGTTGGATATCAACCAACGCTAGCAACTGATATGGGAAATTTACAAGAAAGAATTACAACTACTAACAAAGGTTCTATTACATCGGTGCAGGCAATTTATGTTCCTGCAGACGATCTAACAGACCCTGCGCCCGCCACATCTTTTGCACACTTAGATGCTACTACAGTTTTGTCAAGACAGATAGCGGAGCTAGGGATTTATCCAGCGGTTGATCCTTTAGACTCAACTTCAAGAATATTAGATCCAAGAATTGTTGGAGAGGAGCATTATAAAGTGGCGAGAGAGGTTCAAAAAATATTACAGACTTACAAATCTTTACAAGACATCATTGCAATTTTAGGTATGGATGAACTTTCTGAGGAAGATAAGCTTACAGTTGCTAGGGCTAGAAAAATTCAAAGATTTTTATCACAACCTTTTTTTGTTGCCGAAGTGTTTACTGGTTCTCCAGGAAAACTTGTAGATTTAGAGGAAACAATAAAAGGATTTAAAGCTATATGTAACGGTGAATACGACCATCTACCAGAAGCCGCCTTCTATATGGTTGGAACAATTGAAGAAGCGGTTCAAAAAGCCGAAAAGATGGCAAAAGATGCAGCAGCGTAATGGAACATATTTTTAATTTAGAAATTATCAGTCCTGAAAAAATAATTTATTCTGGTAAAGCAGAAATGGTAACATTACCTTCTTTTGAAGGTGACATGAGTATTTTAAAAAATCATATATCTTTAATAACATTCCTTAGACCAGGAATAGTTAAAGTTAAAAAAAACGACAATGATGAAAATGATGAATTTTTTGTTCAAGATGGGACCGTTGAATTTAATAATGATAATCTGACTGTTTTATCGGAAACGGCAATAAATGTTAAAAATATATCTAAAGATTTTTTAGAAAATTTAAATAAAAAAACAAATGATAAATTGTCAGATATTAAAATTTCAGATCAAGAACGTTATATGCTTAATTATAAAGTAGATACAATTAAAAATATAAAAGTTAATTAAGCTTTAAATAGATTAGTTCATCTAAAATTTTTTTATATATATTAATTTTAAAATCAACCACTTCATTTGGTAAATCTTTTGCACTTATCCATTTCCAATCCAAAAATTCTGGATTTTTGGTTTTAAGATTTATTTCTTCGTTTTTACCAACAAATTTTGCAATAAACCATTTTTGCTTTTGACCTCTATATTTACCTCTCCAAACTTTACCAATTAGATTTTCTGGCAAATAGTATATTAACCAATTTTCTATTTCTTTTATAATTTCAATTGATTTTATACCAGTTTCTTCTTCGAGTTCTCTTTTTGCAGCCTGCAAAAAGTTTTCATTTTCATTAATACCACCCTGAGGCATTTGCCAAAAATTTTCAGGATTATCTATTCTTTTACCTACAAAAATTTTATTTTCATTATTTAATAAAACTATACCCACCCCTAGCCTTAAAGGCAGTTTTTCATTTTTTTTCATTTTATCCACGAAAGAGTTCGATAGCGTAGTTTAATTGATTATCTGTTTCAGAATTAATCGAAAAACCTTCTTCTTGTTCAATAATTTCAATATCAGGTGAAACTCCCACATTTGATATAGATTTTCCGGATGGCAAATAATACTTGGATATTGTTAATCTTATCGCACCTCTATTCTTCAAGGGAATAATTGATTGAACGGAACCCTTTCCAAAAGTTTTTTCTCCTAATAAAACTGCTCTTTTTTGATCTTGTAAAGCTCCTGCAACAATTTCAGCTGCTGAAGCCGATCCATTATTAATTAAAACTATTAATGGTTTTCCCTCTATTCTATCACCTTTGTTAGCAAAAAATTTTCTATTTTCATTAATTTTTCTTCCTTTAGTTGAAACTATTTCCCCATCATTAAGAAAAAAATCAGAAACTTTCACTGCCTGCGAAAGTAGGCCACCAGGATTATTTCTTAAATCAAAAATATAACCAATAATTTTTTTATTTTTTTCTAATTTATTGATTTCTTTTTTTAATTGATTACTACTATTTTCATTAAAAGCTCTAAGTCTAAGATAACCTACTTTTTTATCTATCAATTTAGAAACAACAGATCTGATTTCAATTATTTCTCTAGTTATTTTAAAAATTTTTGCTTTTTTTAAACCTTTTCTTCTTATAGTTATTTCAATACTTGAACCTTCCGGTCCTCTCATTAAATTCACAGCCTCCATTAGAGTTTTACCTTGAACTTGCTCATTATTAATTCTCACAATATAATCTCCAGCCTTAACTCCTGCTTTGGCTGCTGGCGTATTGTCAATTGGCGCTATCACTTTTACAACACCAGCTTCCATTGTAACTTCTATACCTAATCCTCCGAATTCACCGCTAGTTTCTGTTTGCATTTCTTTAAATATCTCAGGATTCATATAAGATGAATAAGGATCTAAAGATTGAAGTACACCTTGAATTGCTGAATCCATAACTTCTGATTGATCAATTTCCTCCACATATTCATCTTGAATTTTTTCTAAAACTTCACTGAAAAGATCAATTTTTTCATAAAGTTTATCCATGTTTTCGGAATATGTTTTAGAAATACTGCTTAAAAAAATTACTAAAAACATAAGAAGACCGAAACTTAAGTTTATAATTCTGTTCATATCGTTAATCTTTCTTTTGGCATTAATTCTGACCACATTTTTTCTAAATCGTAAAATTTTCTTTTTTCAGGGTGAAATATGTGAATTATAATATCAATTGCATCTATTAGTTTCCAATCATTACTATTGCGACCTTCTAAATGACAATTTGCAACTCCCCTTTTTTTTAATTCATCCATTAACATGTCTGATAATGCTTGGATATGCCTTGATGAATTACCACTTGCAATTATCATAAAATCAGCAATTGAAGTTTTATCTCTTAAATTTATTACTTTTACCTCTTTAGCTTTATTTTTATTTAATATTTTTTCTATTTCTTTTTTTAGTTGATCAATTTCTTTTAATGGCATCTAAATTTATGTTATCAAAATTTTCTAATTAATGAAGATGAAATATTCATTTTTTTATGATCTATATACAACCAATCACTTTTTTTTAGGTTTTTTGACGCAATAGAATTTAAAGCTTTACTAGTATATTTTGGTCTAGAAAAAACAACAATTTTTGAAAGTTGAGGTATTTTTTTCCAATCTTTCCATTTATGAAAATTGATAAAATTATCAGCACCTATTATAAAAAATAATTCACTTTTTCTTCCTCTTTTTTTTAGATAATTGAGTAAAGCAAATGTGTTTTTAGATTTAACTTTTTTATCAAAAAACTCAACAGAAATCTTTTTATAGTTTTTTACAATATCCTTAGACAATAACATTCTTATTTTGATGTTCAAAAGCGGTTCTTTTTTGAGTGGATTTTTTTTGGTAATTATCCATAATAAGCTATCCAGTTTAAATTTTTTGATCGCAATTTTAGATATATTTAAATGACCTATGTGGGGTGGATCAAAAGTACCACCCAAAATGCCAATTTTTTTATTTTTTTTTTTTAACAATTTTTGCAAAATTATTTCCGTGTTTGTCCTTTGCCCTCTAATACATATTTATAAGTCGTAAGTTGATCTAGTCCAATGGGGCCTCGGGGATGAAGTTTGCCAGTAGATATACCCACTTCTGCTCCGAAGCCAAATTCTCCTCCATCAGCAAATTGTGTAGAAGCATTATGTATAGCAATCGAGCTATTTACTTTTGAAAGAAATTTTTTTGCTGTTTTTTTATTTTTTGTAATTATGGAATCCGTATGAAAAGAACCATATTTATTTATGTGTTTTATTGCTTCTTTTACTCCATTAACGCTTTTCGCAGAAATAATCGGAGACAAATATTCTGTATTCCAATCTTTCTCTTTAGCAATTTTTATTTTTCCAGATATGAGTTTTTTTATTTTTTTATCAACAATAATTTCGCAACCAAGATTTTGAAGTTTATTTAATATAGGTTTACAGTGTGTTTTAAGACATGTTTTATCTATAAGTAAAGTTTCGGCTGCTCCACAAATACTTACATTTCTCATTTTAGAATTTTTTACTACATTTATTGCCATATTTAGATCTGCATCTCGATCAATGTACACGTGACATAAACCTTCATAATGTCCAATAATGGAAACTACAGATTTTTTTAACACTTTCTTAACTAAGCTTTTTCCCCCTCTAGGGATAATAATATCAACATAATCCTTCATTTTAGATAACAGATAATCGACATGTTTTCTTTTTTTACTTTCTATGAATTGAATACAATTTTCGTCGCATCTCTTTTTTTTAAGAGCTTTTTTAAAGAGTTTAGCCAGAATTTTATTTGAATAAAACGCTTCTGATCCACCACGTAAAATTACTGTGTTTCCTGATTTAAAACACAAGGCAGAAACATCAGAAGTAACGTTAGGCCTACTTTCATAAATAACACCTATCACGCCTATTGGTATAGATTTTTTTTTTATTATTAAACCATTTGGTCTTTTCCAAGAAGACAAAATTTTTTCTAAGGGATCTTTAAATTTTATTATTTGATTTATTGAGTTTATTATTTCTGAAATTTTTTTATCGTTCAATTTGAGTCTTTCGATCATACTTTCTTTAATGTTTTTTGATTTTGCAAAGATCACATCTTTTTTATTTGAATTTAAAATTAATTTTTTATTTATTTTTAAATACTGACTATATAGTTTTAATACAGAATTTTTTTTCTTCACACTTAAATTTGATAGATTATAGGAAGCCTTTTTTGCCTTTTTCCCAATTTTTTCCATATATGAATTTTTATACATTTTATACTTTTACTAAATCATCTTTGTGAATAATTTCTTCTCTGCTTGAATATCCTAATATGTTTTTTATTTTACTACTATGTATACCTTTTATTTTATCAATTTCATCTGACGAAAAAGAAGTTAATCCACGCGCACATTCAATATTATTTTGATCTTTTACTAGAATATGATCACCTTTTTCAAATCTTCCATTAATCTTTTTTACTCCTGCGGGTAGTAAGCTTTTGCCATTATTTATTGCCTTTTTCGCACCCATATCAATTATTATTTCACCCTTAGGTGACACTGATCCAATTATCCATTGTTTTCTAGCATCAAGTTTAGAAAC
>MDTE01185660.1_pt1 | contig 16607 bp, 24 predicted proteins | sample 811231 | NCBI WGS metagenome assembly MDTE01 (sample SAMN05326651, study PRJNA326480) | marine metagenome | isolation source: seawater | place: Indian Ocean: Red Sea | collected 2010
ATGGTGTCATGATCAATCGCGCCGAGATGACCAAGTACGGCTTCAAACTCGGAGAGCTTACGCTGTGTTTCAGTAAGTTGGCTCAGAACCCCGAGACGATGATCGAGCGCGCAGCAGAATGAAGCCTAAGGCTCGGCCGAGACGCGGTTGCGGACGAAGTGAATGATGTGTCTCACGATGGGTAAACGCGCATATAACTGCTCGCCCGAATCCCAGTGGTCTAGGTGAGCAGCAACACGCGCTTCGCTGTCGAAATGCACTTCACTCATGCCTTCCACAAACCAATTGTTCCGTCCCTTGAGGGTCGTAAACGTGAAATCCCAGCGTAGGTAGGCAATGTGCCCCGACATGGCCCAGTGGGCGACCTCAAGCCGCGGCTTCTCAACATCCCGGAACATCTTTTCCAATACCGCTTGGTAAGAGGCGATGCCTGTGACGTCGTTAAAGGGATCACGAAATCGCACGTCCGGGGTGCAAAGGTCCTTGAGGCGCGGGAGGGTAACGGGAGAAATTTCCTCAAGGAAACTGACGTATGCCTGCGCGGCCTTTAGGTGGTCAGCATCGTTATCCATAATTCAAGATCCGAGTCGGGCCAGTTACTGAATGTTGAGGTGTTGCCCTATCCTGACCGGGCTGTCTCTGAGAAAAACTCTCGAACCGATCGGCGCGTCGAGAAGCTCAAGCAGCCAACCGATAACAGCATTCTTCGCAGAACGGCGACCGGATCGGTGAAATTAACGGGAAACCCCGGAGCGTATTAGCCGAAACCTCCAGGGCTAGTTTGGGTCCGCTGCTTCAACGATTCGTGATGGTTGGAAACCTAATAGTCTGGACTTGAGACGGAACACGCCGTGCTGGCTCAGCATCTGGTTCGAAAGGTTGCTCGATAATCGCAGCTAGCGACCGATCATTGCCATGAATTCGCGCTTGGTTTCTGGAACGTCTCGAATATCGCCAATCAGACGGCTCGTCACCATCTTGACGCCAGGTTTGCGGATGCCGCGCGTCGTCATGCATTGGTGCGCCGCTTCGATAACCACCCCTACACCTCGGGGTTGTAGCACCTCCTGAATAGCATTCGCCACTTGTGAAGTGAGCTTTTCTTGAATTTGAAGACGGTGCGCAAAGATATCGACAATCCTCGCCAACTTGCTGATTCCGACCACCCGATTTCGTGGCAAATAACCTATGTGCGCAACGCCGATGATGGGCACGATGTGGTGCTCGCAGTGGCTTTCGATCCGAATGTCTTTGAGAAGCACCAGCTCGTCATAACCGTCGGTTTCCTCAAATGTTCGAGATAATATTTCGACGGGGTCTTCCCTATAGCCGCCGAAGAAATCATTGTAAGCGCGTACGACCCGATCGGGTGTTCCCAACAACCCCTCCCGAGATGGATCATCGCCTGCCCAGCGGATCAGGGTGCGGACGGCCGCTTCCGCTTCTTCTTTGCTCGGTATTGCCGTTGAGGCAGAGCGCTCATCATTTGTTACATCGATGTTTGCCGCGTTAACCGGTGCCGGCGCGTTCATTATCAGTCTTCCATACCCATGCTTTTCCACCATTCACTACGCGCCTGGCAGCAGGTTGGATCACTCAAAGGCGGAGTACGGAGATCACGTATGGAATTCATCATTCGATCCCGCCCGTCGCTTCGTTCCGTGCACATGATTTGCGATGGTGCTGACCACAGCTGTGAAAATCGGTCGATGTTGTTCGCGGTGTTCGATGAGCCGGTTTTCTTTAATCCAGGTCCTCATCGAAATATTTCGAGTGATCCAAAGCCGAACCTGCTGCGTAAAAGCCTGTAGTTGAGCAACACACACTCAAATAAAGGAGACTTATCTTGAAGTCACTTCGTGGTTCCCTGATCGCGGCCCTCGCAGCCATTCCGTTGGTCTTTGGGGCGGTCAGTGCGAAGGCTGCCGACATTGTGGATACGGCCGTTTCGGCAGGTCAGTTCAATACACTTGTTGCGGCCGTACAGGCTGCTGGCCTGGTGGAAACCTTGAAGTCGGACGGCCCATTCACGGTTTTTGCGCCGACCGATGCGGCATTCGCCAAATTGCCCTCGGGCACGGTCGAGCAGCTATTGAAGCCTGAAAATAAGGAGCAGCTTGTCGCGGTTCTCACCTACCACGTTGTTTCAGGCAAGATCATGTCTGGAGACATCGCGGGGAAATCCTCGATGGTCAAGACAGTTCAAGGGAGCAAGCTGTCGGTAGACGCAACTGACGGGGTCATGGTTGATACGGCTAAAGTCATCTCTGCCGACATCGAGACTTCCAACGGAGTCATTCACGTGATCGATACGGTGGTCTTGCCGAACTAGTGGGCGAGCGCCTTCCGAAACGCGAACGGCCGGCTTATTGCCGGCCGTTCTTATTTTGGGGTGTAATGATCATACTGAAATCGATTGTCTCGCCTGCCCACGTAGGGATCTGCTTGGCGGTAGATGCTATCTGTCTGACGATGATCGAAGCTGTTCCTATTTGCCCTTGGAGCGAGGCTATCACCGCCTACTCGGTGGCGAGAAAGAACCGAGACATTATTGTGGCAATAGAGCCGAGTTGGCCTTTTCAATACTGATCCGTCCTGTCTTCCTCAGTCCTCGATCGCTTCGATCGGCTCACCCCGAACGTCTGTAGGATCTATAGGATTCTGCGCGCCGGCGTAGAACATCACCTCTCCGTCTTCTCCATAAAGCGGTCGGATGCGTAAGCGATTCCAGAATGTCGTGCCGTCTTTCTTGTAGTTCAATATATCGATCGTGATTTCAGATTGTTCCTTCAGGGCACGCCGTATCGCTTCTAACGCTTTTGGATCTGTAGCCGGCCCCTGCAAGAACCTACAGTTTCTGCCCAGGCTTTCCTCCGGTGAATATCCCGTCTGGTTCTCGAACTCATCGCTGACGAATATCATGGGGTTGTCTGATCGCGCGGGATCGGTGATGACCACACTTTGCTCGAGTTCTTCGTCTGTCAACCGCGCCGCTTCGGTAACTTCGCCGTGGCCATTAGACATTTCCTATGCGCTCCTCATCTATCAGTTTGCGTGTAAATCTGGCGGCATCGGGCCGAATGATCATGGTCACTTGTCTGTTGCTACTTTAGCCATTCTCGGTGTGTAGTCCCACGATTGAATACGTATCGGATCCAGACGAATCGCCACTTCACCATCCGCTCGTGAAAGGAGCCAACGGGCGAGCCGTTCCTCCCGGTTCTCCAGATATCGGTCAATCAATCGGACGAGGATTTCTTGGCCGCGCTCCGGAAGAATCGTAGCGCGAGCCTGCCCGCGAATGCCACGATATGGCGGCTGATCCGCGGCCACTTCGAAGCCGCATTTCTCATTCGCCGTCAAAAATCGGACAACCTTCGCTGCCTTTGAAGTGGCGCACCAAATTACATTTTCATCGCTGGCGAACCAAAGCGATACGACGATCGGAAAGCCGCTCGGGGATACTGTCGATAATCGCAAGGGTATGGTTGTTGCGCTCAAGAACGACTGGGCTTCAGCGCTGGTCCAGGGACCGCTAGGCTCAATAGGCATCACACCTTCCTCACATCGGGTCCAACGGCTTCATTGAGAAATGCTTCAACTGAAAGTTGGCGCATTCGCGGTGATCCACGGAGTGTTGCGCGCCGTATACATAATACAGAAACCGTTTACGGAAAACGAGACGATGATCAAGCGGTATTACAACTCAATCATGGATTCAAATTTGAACCCCTTGAGAAACCTGCCGGCGAGCCAGCGGTTGCAAACAATGATGCTGCTGTCGTGGATGTGGTCGGTGGTGTTCGGCCTGTTGATCGGTTCCTATCTTGCCTTCGGCGTTAGCGTCGTCGCGCATTTGGCCCTCCTTGTTGCCGGCTTCATCACAGTGGAGGTTTTTAGGCGCGCCGAGGAGCACAATGTGAGCTACGACGGTCTGCACAAGGACCCACACGATGGCACAGCATTGAACGACGACATCTGGGGCGCGCCAGATAAGCTTGTCCCGGCTAAAGTGAAAAGCCGCCGTTAGACGAGTTGAACGTTTCTGGCCACCTAGGTGGCCAGAAACGTGTTTCGAGCTAATTGGCCGAGGCATAAAGCGCGGCGCAAACGGCATATTTAGGATAGGGAAAGCGAAAATCAGCACTACGTCAACAAATAGGGCGGTGCCAGTCTAATGTGAACCAGTCTGCGAAGTGCCAGGTAGTGGTGCTATCAAGCTGCCAGTTGACGTCACTCAGTCAGGGCGGCGGAAAGGTTTTTCTTGAAGATGTCGCGGCGGTTTAGGTGGCGATCGAGGTTGAAACGGTTATGGATCGAGGCGTGAACGGAGGCAAACTTCTGTAGGGTCTTAATGTCCCTGAGTTTGGACATCGCCCGCTCTCTTCGTCGGAATGGCTGGTGCGATTTTTCGGCTCTATTTTTGAGCCAGCGCCCGCAGATTTGGTTGGCGGCGTTGCCTATCTCATTCATCGCCGCCCGTTATGATCTAAGTTGGTCCGTGACGATCGACCGCGGACGACCGTAGCGTTTCATCGCACGATTCAGAAACTTAAGCGCGGCCTTGCGATCCCGGCGTTTCGTAGCAAAAACCTCAAGTACCTCGCCCTCTTGGTCGACTGCACGCCAGAGGTAGTGCGTTTCCCCGTTGATGCGAACGAACACTTCATCCAGGTGCCAGCGCCAGTTAGAATACGATCGATGATGGACACGCCGCTTCCAAATTTCGGCGGCGAATATCGGACCGAAGCGGTTCCACCAAAACCGTACTGTCTCGTGGCTGGTGTCAATGCCACGCTCGTGCATCAAATCCTCGACTTGGCGTAGCGACAACGGATATCGCACGCACATCATCACCGTCAGACGGATCACCTCGGGTGAACTGTTGAACTACCGGAAAGGATTTTGCACCGCCAGAAGCTATGGAAGTCCCGTTCCCGGCTCAAGGCAATTTGGTCTGACAACACCCATCCAACTCTTCCTCTCGATCCACGCCGCTTACTTGCAATGCCTACTATGTCCAAAGCCATTTCACATTGCACCGCTCTTTCAAAGCCTTTCGAGCCGAGACGCTTGCCGTCTGGAAGGAACGCAACCTCGAAGGCTGATTTGGGACACGCTAGTTTTTAGCCGACTGAATCAATTAACTTGTCCATGCCACTAGCGACTCTCAGAAGGCGAAGATAACCCAAATCGGGAGTAAAAAACCTGATCGACCAATCGCTTTGGTAGGAGCCGAAGTAGATAATAGTTGGTTAGCTTCTTTGGAACCGGTGCGTAACGAGCATGCGGCCGACTATCGATGAGCGCTTTTTCAACGATCTCTGCTACTCGCTCGACAGATAATCCAGTATGCCCAGCCTTTGTCATTACTTGTAAAAATTTCTCGAGGGCTGCAGACCACGGTGTTACCTCGTAGGCCGTCGACTGCGTTGCTTGCGCCTTGTCCCAAATGGGAGTCTTAGTCGCGCCTGGTCCGACTGCGATCGCATCAATGCCGAACATGTGAAGCTCGCGACGCAATGTATCTGTCACGCTTTCCATTGCGTGTTTCGTGGCCGTATACGCTCCAAGGAACGGTGATGCGACTTCTCCGCCCACGCTGGTAATATTGATAATCCGACCCGGTTTGCCACGCCTGGAAGTGTCTTGCCCGAGGAGCGGCGCAAATCCTTGCGACATGGAAATGGCGCCAAAGACGTTGACCTCAAAATGCAATTTGATTTCGTCCATTGGCTGAAGGGCAATTGGCCCCAATCGAGCGATCCCCGCGTTGTTCACAAGTCCAGTCAATGTGACTCCGTCGAGGTACTGATCGACCCTCGCGACGGCATCTCTAATTTGCGCGTTGTCAGTTACGTCGAGTCTGATTGGAACGATGGCGGAGTGTTGATCGTCAAAACCGCCGATGTCGTCATCTCCACGTATGCCGGCGAAGACTTTCCAGTTTTTTTTCGCGAGCCGCAGAGCTATAGCCCGACCAATTCCAGAGGACGCTCCGGTGATGACGACGGATCTCATAAGACAACTAAGAGGCTGCAAAAAACGAAAGTTGCGACACGCGCGATCACCTTAGTTACTCCTGACAGTCACCGTCATTTCCACTTTATCGTCGGTTGGTTCGCGCTCAGAATTTCAGTCTGTCTCGATTGATCCAATTACGCTGAGTTCGCCATCGCTCTCAACACTTACGATAACGAGTTCTCCAGAACTGGGATAAACTCCGGTCAGTTCGGTGATGTTGACTTGGTGCGTAACGAAGATGTGCACCTCGCCTAGCTCTTGCTGGCGCAACCACGCCTTCAAGGCTTGTGTTTGTGGCTCACGGTTCTCTGGGCGGTTATAGAACGAATTCAAAGCTGGCAGCTCGCTCACGCGGCCCAATTTCAGCAGCTGAGCGGTATCCCGGCACCGGCACCACTGGCTTGAGTAAATTTGAGCGACTGTGACGCCCTTATCACGAAATCGCTTTCCAATAGCTTCGGCCTGTACCCGACCTTGCGCTGACAAATTTCTCTGGGTGCTGCAGTCGCTTATGGCGAATGCGGCGGGATCGCCTGTCCCCGGCGCGAGAGCATGCCGCAGCAAGGCTATATGCCCGCCGGAGCGAAGAGCATTCCAGAGAGGGGCTTCATCCGCCCGGGCGGTATTTCTATTCTCTATGAGACTGGCTACGACGATGACAACGGCCAGAGCCACGATCATCCGCCGACCGACCTGAATTAGCCCTGCACCCAAACATCGTTGAAGGGCCCGCTTTACCACCCCAACGTTCCCGGCCCACCTTTGAATGGTCCGACAACTCGCGACGTGATCCACCCGCCGTAAAAATCCCCGTCTTGAGGCAGCACACGCTCATCGCCTACCCAGCACATGTCTACACGTGATGCATAGAAGGCTAAATACCCCGTGATTGCGGCGAAAGATTGAGTGGGATCGGGGTAGCTCCATGCCACCCTCTCCGCGATGTTTCCATGGACGTCAAGTGACCAGTACTTCGCAACACCCTTGAATTCGCAAAAGGACTGACCGCTTGCTTCGACGATAAACTCCTGCCGAACATCACTCGGCGGGATGTAGTAGACGGGTGGGTGACTTGTCTCGAGAACCCGATAACCTTGCCTCGTCTTTGCGACGGTTTCTTTAGCGAAATCAACCCGAAGCGATGCGCTGACTCTTTCAAGTTTCGGCGGTCGCGGATAATCCCACACCGACTCCTGACCCAGGCTGGGTTGCACACCAGACAGGTTGTTCATCGCGTTCATCCTTCCTCTGTTTCTACTCTCTACCAGCTCTCTCCGAGCGAAACTTCGCTTCATCCCGCAAGTCCGCTCATCTAATACATCCGATGAAAAGGAGCTCGGATAGCGCACGAATCTTTCTTGGCAGATCCTGTTTGCGGTGCAACCCGTGTTGATCACCGAATGTAAAGCTCTCATGGAAAATCAGGCCAATACACCAACAGCGAGCGCGGTGATGACGGTCAATGAAAGTGGCCAACGCAGCCGAGGGTACCAGGCTGGAGCTTCCAAATTACGCGCTGCGCGAAGGTCAACCATCAACACGAGAGCAAACGACAATGCGAGAACCACAAATCCAATGTCACGAGGCAACAGCAAACTGAGCCAGCCAATAAGTGCCGGCATCACACTGATGGTGAGCCTGCGATAGGGTGCGCCCAATGATGTCAAGTCCGCCTCGTCGTTGATGGCGAGGCCCCATTGTATGCCTCCGAGGAACGACAATATAATTGCGCCATAGATGGCAAGGGCAGAGGACGCCTTCTCGGCCAAATCCGGCGACCCTATGACGGTAATTGCGGTGCAAGCCACAAAGGGGATTGCCCCTAACGCACCTAACCACTTCGCTGCAGACGGCACCGTCCGGCGCCTTGAGAGGCTCCATGTCATTTTGGTCTCCGAGCGAGGGTCATGTAGTTCACGCTGATATTTGTCGACAACGCCCAGCGGTTCCGAGTCAGGCGGAAAGAGACGCCAGTCACGTCAATGATCTCGTGCCCGTGTTGTTCGACGGATCGACACACCTCTTCAGGTCGCAGAAAGCGGCTCCACCGATGCGTTCCTTTGGGGAGCCAGCGAAGGACGTGCTCAGCCCCGATGATTGCAAACAGGTAAGAACGGAGCGTCCGGTTTATTGTCGCAATAACGATAATGCCGCCGGGTCTCACAAGTGCTGAGCACTCCTTGATCAGCTGGTGAGGATCGGGCACATGCTCAACAACCTCTAAATTCAGAACGACGTCGAACCGCTCTTGGTCCTCGACGAGCTGGTTCGCAGGGGAATTCCGATAGTCGATATCGAGCTCGTTTTGCGCAGCATGCCATCGGGCGATTTCTACATTCCGGGGCGTGGCATCTATGCCTACTAATGTGGCGCCGCGCCGAGCCAAAGGCTCGCTCATCAAACCGGCACCGCAGCCAAGGTCAAGTATGCGTATATCGGCAAAGGGAGATGACGATGAAACATCCCGTCCGAAGTTCCCCGCGATCCAATTCTCTATTGCCGCGAGCCTGACCAAGTTGAATTCGTGGACCGGTCGGAATTGGCCGTCAGGATTCCACCACTCATCCGCGAGCCTGGTAAATCTGTTCAGTTCAGTTGGGTCGATGTTGATCTGTTCATCAATTTTCATATTGGAGAGGAAGTTGTTTCCTAAATGGGTCGTTTGCACCCGCATTGATCCCATGTTGCTACTTATACGTACAAACTATGGTCTCGGATCACCTTCGCGACTATCTCGGCTCCCTGAAATTCATAGTCGCCACCCATACACCTAACCCCGCACTTGGCACTTGCTGTGCGGGTAACAACGGCTGACCTGCCCCCTTTAACCGGATCCAGCTGCTGAGTTACGGATTGGCATCTGGAGCGCCTATTGAAGGGAGCAGAAGAGATGCCGAGGAAACGTTTTACAGTTGAGCAGATCATCCACCACCTACGTGAAGCGGACGTGCTTCTGGTACAGGGCCGAACTGTCGGCGAAGTATGCCGGCAGATTGGTGTGTCGGAGCAGAGCTACTATCGCTGGCGCAAGGAGTATGGTGGCCTGAAGGTCGAGCAGGCCCGTCGCCTCAAGGAGCTGGAGCAGGAGAATGCCCGGCTTAAGCGAGCCGTCGCCGACCTCACGCTGGATAAGCTGATCCTGAAAGAGGCCGCGGAGGGAAACTTCTAAGCCCCGCGCGCCGCCGTCAGTGTGTCCAGCATGTGCGTGAGAAGTATCCCGTGACGGAGCGGCGTGCCTGCCGTGTGCTTGGCCAATCCCGCACGACGCAGCGTTATCAGCCCGTCGATAGAGATGACGAGGAGCCGTTGACCTCTGCGATCGTCCGCCTGGCTGGTCAGTATGGCCGCTACGGCTATCGACGGATCACGGCACTGCTTCATGCTGAAGGCTGGCACGTGAACCACAAGCGCGTAGAGCGCATCTGGCGGCGTGAGGCGCTGAAGGTTCCATACAAGCAGCCGAAGCGGGGCAGGCTTTGGCTCAATGATGGCTCGTGCATCCGTCTCAGACCGTGCCGGCCTAACCATGTCTGGGCCTATGACTTCGTCCAGGCACGCACCCATGACGGCAAGGTGTTCCGGATGCTCACGGTAATCGATGAGTTCATTCGCGAGTGCCTGGGGATCGAGGTAGCGCGTAGATTGAGGCACGATGATGGGATGCAGGTGCTGACGGACTTGTTCACGCACCACGGTCCTCCGGATCATATCCGGTCGGACAATGGCAGTGAGTTCACTGCCGCCGCCGTCAGGGAATGGCTGCCACGTGTAGGCGTAAAGACGCTCTACATCGAACCAGGCTCTCCGTGGGAAAACGGCTACAATGAGAGCTTCAACGGCAAGCTGCGGGACGAACTACTCAATGGCGAGATCTTCTACACGCTGAGGGAGGCACAGGTGCTGATCGAACAATGGCGCTGCCACTACAACACCATCAGGCCGCATAGCTCACTCGGATACAGGCCACCGGCACCACAGACCATCCGGCCTCAACGCGCCAATCCGCCCTTCGCTCAGGAAGTACTACGGGCCGATCGGCGCTCAGCAAACATCGTGCCTCGGCTAAACGAGCCAGTGGTACTTATCTAGGGGGCATGTCACCGAACAGGTGGCCTTTCGCCATCAGTGCAGGCGTCTGCAAGCTCCATCGAAAAATCGGGCGGCCCGAGCGAAACAATGCCGAGGTGGCCGTCAACGGTTACCAGTGTACCTGTCGGGATCCTCTCCGTCGCGGCTGCGATACCGTTTACGCACGGGATGCCCAGTTCCCGCGCGATGATCGCCCCATGGATCAGCATGCCACCTCGCCTCTCGACGATGGCACTCGCGAGAGGGACGAGATGTGTCATGTTCGGCTGGATTGCATCGCAGATCAGTACGTCACCCGGCTCGAACGCGCGAAGATCGTCGGCTTTCGCGATGCATACAGCGCGACCGGACGCAAGGCCCGGAGCTGCTGGCTGACCAATTAGCTGACGACCGCGTCCCGAATGCATGGGCGAATCGTGCGGTGATTCGCCGTCGGTCTCTTTCTGCTGGTGCTCGATTCTGCTTGCTTCTGGGTTACGCAGAGCCTCCACGACCTGTGGTGCCACACCAGAGCTTGCTGCCACATCCTCGGCGCACCTATCGCGCACCGCCAACCGGCGCAAACCCTCTTCAATGGCACGCAAAAGCTGGCTTTCGATCCTGCCGAGAAGCAGGTTGTCGTCGTCGCGTAACTGCCAGCTGACCCGGCCTGTGGCGAGCAAGTCTGCGGCCTGCTTCTTGTCTGCGGCAGCCGACAAGAATTTGCGCTCCAGTTCCAACAGGCGTTGGCTCTGATCCGCCTGCGCGTTCATCTTGTCGTGAGGCAAGCGTGCTTGTTTAATAATAAGGTCGATGAGCAGGTCGTGGCGTTTGGAAAGACGCTCGCCAGCGAAGACCACGTCCATGTACTCGGCTTCCAATGATTGAAGCTTATCTAGGAATTCGCTCCCCCCTGGCACATCCGCCAGCGCCGATTGCAGTTCCGTAGAAGAAAAGGCTCCAGCCTCTCTTGTTGCGGCGATTGAGTCTATGAGAACTTGTCTGAGCGCGGTGTCCTGGGCGATCTCCAAGGCCAGCCGGCGGAGTGTTTCGTTGCGTTGAGCCGCGATTATCTGCTGCCCGCGTAGCAAAAGGACGAACTCGTGTGGATCTTCGGGACGAACAATGTCGTTGTAGAAGGTCCCAAAGCGTCGCACGCCGTGGGCGAAAGGTATGAAATCCCTTGCATATACTTCGCGCCACCGCTCTAGGGATTGGGAGCGAGCTTGGATCGCGTTTGCAAGTACGCTGTCTTCAAGATCTTCAGTATGCTCAGCAGCGAAACGGGCCCCCTCATCGCTTAGTGCCGGAATGAGTACGCCGACAACGCGATCACGCAGATCCGACAGCCGCCTGTCGCTCGGTCGCAATGTGAGGTACCAGGCGCGCCCGTTGTCATCGGCGGAGACGCCCGTCGTAATGGGCCGAGCTTGCAGTAAAAATAAACGTTGCTTTCGACCAGTCCATTCGAGATCAGGTGCGAAATCCAAGCTAGTTTCGATGCTACTAAGCGCGGCCTGAAGCGCCGCAAGGTCGGCAGAGTCCAGCAATGCGCTCGCATCTTTGTTGCGCTCGCCTCGGCGGTGCTCCACCACGTTGCCGGACCTCCGCTCGATAACCCAGCGGTCAGGATCCACCTCGCCGTCTACCAGAGCCGAGCACAGACCGGGCACGGCTTCGATTATCGACGTTTCGTCACCGCGCGCGCGCGGATCGCGGCCGAACGCGACGCCGGAGACGCTTTCCGTCACCATCGTCTGGACGACCACCGCCATGCGGCTCTGCGCCGGATCAAGGCCAAGCTCCTTTTTGTAAAGCAGCGCAGCATCGGACCAGAGCGAGGCCCAGACTAAGCGTACCGCGTCGAGCAGTGCCTCCCGGTCCGTGATGTTGATGTAGGACTCATGGAGTCCTGCGAACGAGCGCGACGCTGAGTCCTCTAGAGGCCCCGAAGAGCGCACAGCAACGGCGCGGCCATCAGTCCACCTTTCGAAGGCTGCGACGATCGGCAACGCAATGGTGTCGGGAATAGCCTGGTGCAAAAAAGCGTTGCGGATGCGGAGCCCGGTGTCCCACAGCTCTTCCCAACGCATACCCGCCAGATCTTTTCTGCCGAGCTCGACGCGCAGCCGCGCTCCAACCGAAGTCGCGTCCACGAATGTCTTGTAGGCTTCGATGCCGATTGCGAAGCCAGAAGGGGTTCGGTACCCGAGCTGCGCCAGCTGGGCAAGTCGCGCTGCCTTGCCACCAAACACGTCTGCATCCTCGGCAGTAATGTCGGTTAGCGGCCTTACCCAGTCTGCTGTGGAATCCATTCGGACACGTCCTGGAAGCGGGTGACATAAAAGTAGCGCACGATATCGACGCAGAAGACTGCGCAAGATGGTGAGCGGAAGAAATCAGCCATGTAGCTATACCGCGCGGTCAGCCGCTCGAGCCAAGGGCTGAGGTCCTCTGCGCTTTCGACGTGGCGGGCTGAGCCGGTCGCCGTCACGGCACCGATGGTCATGAATTCGGCCGTGGGATCCGGCCGATTATCGATCACGAAGGCAACCTGCGGGCAGTCCAAGAGCTGGTGGTACTTACGTGTCGTCATGAGTGTCACAAAGGCCGCCTGCGTGAGCGCCGGAGAGAAGCTGTAAGCCACGAGCCCACCATAAGGCTGCCCGTCCGCCTGGGTGCACAGCACGGCATAGCTTTGCATCTCGATCAGGCGGCGGATTTGTTTCTCAACCGTATCGCCGGGCTGATCTCTCGGGCTGGGCCCGGACGACCCGAGCATTGGTTCGTCAATATCGCTCATTGGGCTTTCTCTAGGCATATTTCCGACCGTTGCTCAGCTCGCTGGAAAGTCGCTGAACCAAATTGCTTCTTAGCCTCTGACGTCAGCTTCGGTCGGGCGGATTGGGTTGAAAAAAAAGCAAACATCTTCGGCTAATCATTGCGCCGCGGAGCAAATGAGTAGAGAGAAACAGGAAGCCAGAACCTCGTAGCGCGGCGCGCATGTCCCGAAAAGCGTAAGCTCACACCATATAATCTGGCCGCGCCATGTTTTCAGCAACTACCTGAAGAGCCGCGAAAGGATCGGCCGGACGGGCAGAAAGAGGCGATAACCAAACTCGAGTATGGTCATAGCAACGGGGAGTGACGCAACGAGCGCGGCCCAACGCCATCGCGGCAATCTGCTCCATACATCGACAAAGGCAGCTGCTCCAGAAACAAGCCTGCCGTTAGCTGCGAGAACATGAAACCTCTTCATCGCTTGCTGTTGTGTAAGGAAATCTGGGAGCGTCTCAGGGTATTTCGAGACATCGACGAAACGCAACGCGTTCTCGATGTCCTGGCGGCCATAATGACCGATTTCCGCCCGGCACAGTGGGCATGAGCCGTCAAAGTACACGGTTGACTTGCAGACCTCAGAAGACATCTCAAGCTCCGAGCTTCGGTTTTCCTTTCTCGCGTATCTCGCCTCCGCATACTTATTAGCTCTGTCCGATCGGCCTGTCTCCCCGACGGGTGGGCGGGGTGTGCTGATTAAGAGCCGGCTTCGCGGTGGATTCACGCGCGGACGAGTTCCGCCATGTCTTGCGACGCGTTCGTCTGGCGATTCCTTCTATTCAACATGCGCGGAAAGGCGAGCGAAAGCGCCAGACCGAGCGTCGCACCTTTTACCATCGACCCGCCAATGAATAGGCTGCCAACCAATCCTTTATCTGCCGAGCCAGCCAACAACGTTCCTAATGCCGCGACGTCGAACAGGACGATTAAGGCTGCGATCAGGAAAGCGACCGCAGCGCCGACCAATGCGGGTTTTAATAGATACCGAATGAGTGTTGGTTCGTTTTCCAGCATTGGAGTGTCCTTTTTCGCGCTTGGTTTGTCCGGCTATTCTTTCTACTTCTTTCTACGCTCGTTCTTAACGCGTGGATCACCCCCAACAAGGCGCTCCTCGTGCAATGATTGTCGGAAGCCGTCAGTGCATTCTCTGCCGCCGCGCTGCATAAGTTCCCCGTCTTACCGTGGGCCATAGAGGGCGCTTTGTGATCTTCACGATTTGAGAGCCTTCACACACCCAGATGACAGACTCAGCCGACATTTTGTCGATCATGCTAGTCGTAGTGGCAGGCAGCGGCGCATTCGTCTCGTTGGTCATCATGTTTTGGGATATGCCGGACCCGAATGATCGGGGATGGTGGCGCCTGTCGATCACAACAGCGCTCTTGCTGGCGGCGGACTTCACAGGCTTCCATTACTTTGCCGGTGCCTAGTACGTCAGATTTGTGCTCGCAGAATTGCCCGCGTCACATCAGCTGTCGGCGCCCCGTGATGCCGAGAAGTTATCGAAGGCAGAATGATCTCGAGGCTGATAATAAGATCTGCGTGCTGGTCCTTCATCAGTTACCCGCTCTACAATGCAATCAATACGAAGACGCGCCCTAACGAGGCAGCGCAGCTAAGGGAGACTATTGGCCGGCCGCACATCCCTACGGGCCGGCCATTCTTTTTCCTGAAAATGGGGATTGGCCTACCCCCTTTTACCGAGTTCGGCTGCTGAGTTAAGGATTGGCACCTGGACCGCCGACGAAGGCATTCTTACAATGCTCAAACGGCCGATGGAGCCGACATTCTTTTGATCAGGATTGTCTTAGTGGCCGGCGGTACGGCCATCGTTTCGACGAATTACATGATTTGGAAACTGCCCGACCCGATGGATCAGCGATGAAGGCGATTGTCCCTTGCAGAACCTCAGGCGGCTCGCGAAGACCATCTGGCCTCCGCCGGATCCGACAACCTCTCCATTGACCGGATGAAACTTGAAGTAGGAGCCCGAATAAGCTCCGAGGTGACACATCAAATCTCTGCCAACAAATCGATCCAGACCCGCATAGCCGGAAGGTGGGAACCGATGCGTCAAGCGCCGACTTTTTCAACAGCCTCAGCTAAAAGCGTCTATTCAATGCCGATTGATGAGCGTCCGCTTTAGCCCCACGCGCCGACGTCCGGCAGCAGCGCCCGCTTTTTCTATCTGAATGTCCGTTCTAACTTGTGGCTCGGACAGTTACGGGCTCTCATAGCCATACTTCGTGAAGCTGCAAATAACGCTGACAGCGTGCCCCCGCAACCAATTAGGCCGGTAACGTCAATGAGTTGCGGGGTTTTTTGATACCAGGCACAAACGCGCCACTGCATCCGTGGAAGCAAGAGGGAAGGAAATTCCGCGTAGAATCATTCGCCACTTTCCCCTGCCTTGAGCAATTTGTATTTCTCGAGCGCCCGGTTTCTCGCCATCGAATGATCGACGATGAACGCTGGATAGTCTCTGCCGAGCTCAATCCCGGCGTCAGCGAGTTCAATTGGTTTGGCCGTCCAAGGCGCGTGGATCAATCGGTCCGGCAACTTGGATATTTCCGGCACCCACCTCCGGACTTAGCTACCATCAGGATCGAACTTCGTCCCTTGAATGGTAGGGTTGAAAATACGGAAATAGGGTGCCGCATCCGCGCCGCAGCCTGCGACCCACTGCCAGCTTGCTGCATTGCTCGCGAGATCGGCATCAACAAGCGTATCCCAAAACCATTTTTCACCAGTTTGCCAATCGATCAGTAGATCTTTGGTGAGAAAAGAGGCGACGATCATGCGGACGCGATTGTGCATCCATCCTGTCGTCCACAATTCGCGCATGCCGGCATCGACAATCGGATAACCGGTCGCTCCGTGCTGCCAGGCGGACAGAGCGTCAGGGTCGTGCGCCCATGGAAAATCGGAGAATTCTGTGCGGAGCGGCTTGAAAGGCAGCTCTGGAAAATGAAAGAGCAGGTGATACGAGAACTCCCGCCATGCGATTTCAGAGAGGTAGGTTTCGACACCCCGAGGCATCGGACTGCCGGTCTGAGCAAGCGCACTGGCGACGACCGCATGCCAGATCTGGCGTGGCCCGATTTCACCAAAATGCAAATGGGGAGAGAGACGTGAGGTGCCGGAAAACCCAGGCAGGTTTCGTTTGTCTTGGTATTCGAAAACGGCGCATTCAGTGAAGTCATGCAAACGCGAATGTGCTGCTTGCTCACTCGGTATCCATATGTCCCGCAAGCCGCCCGCCCAGTCTGGTCCTGTCGGTAGTAGCCCCCACGAGTTCAGATCGTCACTCTCGGCGAAACGGTTTGGCGTCGGGATCCGCTGGGGTGCAGGCTTTGGCTGGTCGGGCTCTCCGCTTGCGCGCAATGCTTTCCAGAAAGGCGTGAAGACCCTGTATGGCTCTCCTTTCTGCGTGGTAACCGCCCAAGGTTCTCGGAGCAGGCCGGCGTTGAAGCTGCGCGCCTCGACGCCCTTAGCCTTCAGCGTTGCTTTTATTTTTTCATCCCGTCTCGTCGCCCAAGGTTCATAACGCCGATTCCAATAAACGCTCGTAGCGCCCGTTTCAGATAGCAGCTCGTTGATGACAGATTCCGCTGGGCCGGTCTTCAGGATGAGCCTGTTGCCGCGTGCTTCGATCTCAGAGGACAGAGCGGACAAGG
>MDTE01199000.1_pt1 | contig 16606 bp, 29 predicted proteins | sample 811231 | NCBI WGS metagenome assembly MDTE01 (sample SAMN05326651, study PRJNA326480) | marine metagenome | isolation source: seawater | place: Indian Ocean: Red Sea | collected 2010
CAACAACATATTCGAATTAGATTACAGGCATACGATCACAAGATACTAGATCAATCAACTGAGGAAATAGTTAATACTGCAAAAAGGACAGGAGCACAAATCAAGGGTCCTATACCCCTTCCTACAAAAAAAGAAATATATACAGTATTACGTTCACCACATATTGATAAAAAAAGTAGAGAGCAGTTTGAAACAAGAACACATAAAAGATTAATTGATATTATGGAACCAACCCCAGCCACTATTGAAGCATTAATGAAATTGGATTTAGCTGCGGGTGTAGATGTGGAGATAAAGATATAAAAATGAGTATTGGTTTAATTGGAAAAAAACTTGGTATGACTCAAAGATTTTTTGAAAATGGAGAGTCTCTCCCGGTGACAATATTAAAGATTGAAAAGGCTAAAGTTATTGATGTTATCAATAAAGAGAAAAGAGGTTACTCTGCTATTTTGGTTGGCTATGGCCATATAAAAAATTCAAAAATCACAAAGCAAATGAAAGGTTTTTATTCTAAAAAATCTCAAGAGCCAAAAAAGTTATTAAAAGAGTTTAAGTCAACAAATGCACAAGATTATAAACCAGGTACGGAAATTAACTTAGAAGTTTTAAAAGATAAAAAATATGTTGATGTAAGAGCTAAAACAATAGGAAAAGGTTTTGCAGGTTCTATGAAAAGACACAATTTTAGTGGTATGAGAGCCTCGCACGGTGTTTCGATATCTCATAGAGCACATGGTTCTACAGGGCAATGTCAAGATCCAGGTAAGGTGTTTAAAGGAAAAAAAATGGCTGGACATATGGGAGCAAAATATAGAACGACGTTAGGTCTTGAGGTAGTTGAAGCAGACTTAGAAAATAACTTACTTTATCTCAAAGGTGCAGTGCCAGGCAGCAAGAACGCTTATGTAGAAATTAAAGAAGCAGTAAAAAATAAAAATAAGTCAACGATTAATGAAAGAGTTGAAAAATACAAAGTATCCTTAGCTGAAATGAAGTCGGTTAAAAAAGAAAAAAAGAAAAAAATTAAAGAAGAGGAGGCACCGAAGGCTGAAAAGTCGACCCCGGCTGATGTAAAAAAATAATGAAAATTGATGAAATAAGTATTGATGGAAAAAGTATAGGAACGATAGAATGTTCTGATAAAGTCTTTAAAGTTAAACCTAGAAAAGACATTATTCAACAAGTTGTTGACTGGCAACAGAATAGAAATTTTAAAAAAAAAGGCCATACAAAAAGTAGAGGTGAAGTAAAGGGTTCTAGAAAGAAAATAGTCCAGCAAAAAGGATCTGGCGGTGCAAGACACGGTAACATAACTGCACCTATATTTGTAGGAGGAGGAATTGCTCATGGACCACGACATAAAGGGAAAACCAGGGTAAGAAAACTTAATAAAAAAGTAAGAAAACTGGGTTTGGTTCATGCTTTATCTGCAAAAGCTAGCCAAAAACAACTAGCAATTTTTACAGAGCCAAAAACAACATCTTTGAAAACAAAAAATTTTAAAAACTTTTTAAAAAATATTAACTCGAAAAGTGCACTATTTATTCACCACAAAAGTGCAACTAAAGAATTTGTTAGGAGTATAAAAAATATTCCAAATTCAAAAAAAATAGAGGATGTCGGAACAAATGTTTATGACTTACTAAAATACGAAAAGATTCTTTTTACAAAAGAGTCTTTTAAAGCAATTGAGGAAAGATTGGTAAAATAATGAAAACTAATAATATTGCCTACGATGTTATTTTGTCACCAGTTGTCACTGAGAAATCGACAAATCTAAATGCCTTAAATAAATTAACATTTAAAGTATCAAAAAAAGCTACTAAATTTGCTATCAAAAAAAGTATTGAAAAGTTATACAAAGTCGAAGTTATCAAAATAAACACAATTTTATCTAAACCTAAAATTAAAGTTGTAAGAGGTAAATTGGGCAAAAAAACTGGTTACAAAAAAGCAATCGTAACATTAAAAGAGGGTCAAACCATCGATATGACTTCAGGAGTTTAAAATGGCTTTAAAAAACTTTAAACCTTATACAAAATCTAGAAGGTCTACCATTCTAGTAGATAGAAGCGATTTATGGAAAGGCAAGCCGGAGAAAAGTCTTACAAAATTTAAAAAAAGGTCAGTTGGTAGAAACAACCAGGGACGTATTACAACTCGACACAAAATGATGGGTCATAAAAAAAAATATAGGTTAATTGATTTCAAAAGATCAAAACTAGATCTTAAGGCTGAAGTTAAAAGATTTGAGTATGATCCTTATAGAAGTGCAAATATAATGTTAATTGAGTATGAGGATAAAACATTAAGTTATATACTTGGTGTTGAAGGCCTAAAAAAAGGTGACAAAGTGTTATCAAGTAATAAAAATGAAATTCAAAATGGATTTGCCTTGTTGCTAAAAAATATTCCTGCAGGAACAGCCGTGCATAATATTGAATTAACACCAGGAAAGGGAGGAATTCTTGCTAGGTCAGCTGGATCTTCAGCTACAGTTATGGGTCAAGATAATGACTATACTTTAGTAAAATTAGGATCTGGAGAAACTCGAAAAGTTTTGTCTAGATGTAGAGCCACGATTGGTCAAGTATCTAACGTTGATAATAAAAACCAAAAAATTGGTAAGGCAGGAAGAAATAGATGGTTAGGTAAAAGACCAACAGTTAGAGGAGTAGTAATGAACCCAGTAGATCATCCACACGGCGGTGGTGAAGGAAAAACATCTGGAGGCAGAAATCCTGTTACTCCTTGGGGTCAAGGAACTAGAGGTTTAAAAACAAGAAATAATAAAAGAACCGATCAATTTATTATTTCTAGAAAGAAGAAGAGAAAATAAATCATGGCTAGATCAGTTTGGAAAGGACCCTTTGTACATCCCAGTTTGCTTAAAAAAGTAGAGAAAGGTGGAGAAGCATTAAAGAGACCAATCAAGACATGGTCAAGAGGCTCTACAATTGTACCAGAATTTGTAGGTTTAAAATTTGAGATACACAATGGAAAAAAATTTATCCCAATTACTATTTCAGACGAAATGGTTGGTCATAAATTAGGTGAGTTTGTGCCCACAAGACAATTTGTAGGTCATACCCCAGCAGATAAAAAAGCTAGTGCTGCGTCTACGACTGCTTCAGTAAAAAAGGATACAAAATAGATGGTAAAAAAATCAAAAAATACAAAAAAAGATTTATCGAGCGTAAAAGCCATATATAAAAATCTTAGATCTAGCCCGAGAAAAATTAATGAAATTTTAAGATCTATAAGAGGTAAAAAGGCCGATATAGCGCTGAGAAATTTGCAGTTCTCAGAAAAGAGAATTTCAAAGGAAATTTCTAAAACTATAAAATCAGCCGTTTCTAATGCTGAAAACAATAATCAATTAGATATCGATAATCTTTTTATTAAAGAAGCGTATGTAGGAAAAGGTATCGTTATGAAAAGATATAGGCCAAGAGCTAGAGGAAGAGCAGGTGAAATAAAAAAACCTTTTGCGAATTTAACAATTATTGTGAGTGAAAAAAAGCAAACAAATAATAAGGAAGTATAAAAAAATGGGACAAAAAGTAAATCCAATTGGAATTAGATTAAAAATAAATAGAACATGGGATTCTGTTTGGTTTGCAAAAAAACAAAATTATGGAACGTATTTAATTGAAGATTTTAAAATTAGAAAATATGTCAATAAAACAATTAAAAACTCAGGTGTTTCTAAAATTTTAATAGAAAGACCTTCAAAAAAATGTGTAGTAACAATTTATACTTCTAGGCCAGGCTTTGTAATTGGAAAAAAAGGATCAGATATAGAAAAAATAAAGCAAAATATTTCTAAAATTACAAATGATGAAGTGAGTGTAAATATTAAAGAAATTAGAAAACCAGAGCTTGATTCATATCTTGTTGCTGAAAATATTGCGCAACAATTAGAAAAAAGAGTTGCGTATAGAAAAGCTATGAAAAGAGCAATGTCTTCAGCGCTAAGACTTGGAGCAAAAGGTATAAAGGTAACAGTTAGCGGAAGATTAGGCGGTAATGAAATTGCTAGAACTGAGTGGTTGAGGGAAGGTAGTATACCTTTGCATACTTTAAGAGCGGATGTTGATTACGCTGAAGCCGAAGCTTCGACGACTTATGGAATAATAGGTGTAAAAGTTTGGATTTATAAAGGGGTGGTGTTTCAAAAAGATTTACAAAAAAAAATTGAAGCTGAGAAAAAAGAGGAGATAAGCTAATGTTACAACCGGCTAGAACAAAGTTTAGAAAGGCTCACAAAGGAAGAATTAAAGGTAAGGCAACTAGAGGTGCTTCTTTGAATTTTGGTTCACATGGGTTACAGGCTTTAGAGCCAGAAAGAGTTACCTCAAGGCAAATTGAAGCTGCAAGAGTTGCTTTAACAAGACACATGCAAAGAAAAGGTAGGGTTTGGTTGCGAATTTTTCCAAATATTCCAGTTTCAAAAAAACCAATTGAAGTGAGAATGGGTAAAGGAAAAGGTTCTCCGGAGTTCTGGGTATACAGGGTTAAACCAGGGCGTATTATTTTTGAGATTGATGGAGTTAATGACACTGTTGCAAAACAGTCTTTTGATAGAGCAGCTGCTAAATTACCGATTAAAACTAAAATAGTTAAAAGAAATTTAAATATTTAAAATGAAAACTTCTGAAATTAAAAAATTAACTGTAACACAACTTGAAAAAGAGTTGACGAATTTTAAAAAGGAAAAGTATAATTTAAGATTTCAAAAAGTTAATTCACAAATACAAAACACAGCAAGGGTAAAAATTGTGAGAAGATCTATTGCTAAAATATTAACGTTTCTAAATCAAAAAAAGAAAGATAATTAATGACTAAGAGAATTTTAACAGGCAAAATAGTAAGTTCTAAAAATGAGAATACAGTAGTGATAAAAGTTGAAAGAAAATTCAGGCACCCTGTACTTAAAAAAGTTTTAAAAAGATCAAAAAAGTATCACGCTCACTATGAAAGTGGGAATTATAAAGTTGGTGATAATATAAGAATAATTGAAAGTAAACCAATTTCAAAATTAAAAAAATGGAAAGTTTTAGAGAATTAATATGATTCAAGTTCAGACAGAAATGGAAGTTGCAGATAATACCGGAGCAAAAAGAATAGAATGTATTAAAGTTCTTGGTGGTTCTAAAAGAAGGTATGCTGGTGTTGGAGACATTGTGGTTGTGAGTATAAAAGATGCTATGCCCAAAGGGAAAGTTAAGAAAGGCGATGTACATAAGGCTGTTATTGTCAGAACAAAAAAACAAATCCAAAGAAATGACGGATCGTCTATAAAATTTGATAAAAATGCTGCTGTTTTAATAGCAGCGAATGGTGAACCAATTGGAACAAGAATATTTGGTCCAGTAACTAGAGAGCTAAGAGATAAAAAACATATGAAAATTATCTCACTAGCTCCAGAGGTACTTTAATGAAAACTAAATTAAAAAAAGGTCAAACAGTTACACTGACAGTTGGCGCTGATAAAGGTAAATCTGGCGAAATCATAAAATTGTTTCCTAATACTTATTGTGCTTTAGTTAAGGGTATAAACGTTAAAAAAAAACATCAAAAGCCTTCTAAGGAACAAAAAGGTGGGATAGTAAATATAGAAAAGCCAGTTCATTTATCAAACTTGAAAGTTGTTGAAGTTAAGAAAGACAGCAAAATAACAAAAAAAATAGATACAAAAAAAGTTGAAAGAAAAAAAATTATAGAAAATAAAATAAAAGAAAAAAAAACAACAATTAAGACAAAAAATAATAAAGAAAAAAAAGGTATAAAAAGTAAAAAAGGAAAAAAATAAAAATGGAACCAAGATTAAAATCTCTTTATAAATCTCAAATTCTACCAGAGCTTAAAAATATCCTGGGCGTTAAAAATACAATGCAAGTACCAAAAATTGAAAAAATAGTTATTAATATGGGATTAGGCCTTGATGCAAATGATAATAAACTTTTAAAAATTATCGAAACAGACCTTGCGAACATAACTGGTCAAAAACCAGTTGTTACAAAATCAAAAAAAGCTATTTCAAATTTTAAAACTAGAGCAAATATACCTTTAGGCTTAAAGGTAACTTTAAGAAAAAATAATATGTATTATTTTTTAGATAGATTAATAAATATAGCTTTGCCAAGGATTAAAGATTTTAGGGGCCTAAATCCTAAAAGTTTTGATAAAAATGCAAACTATAGTTTTGGTGTTAAAGAACATGTAATCTTTCCTGAGGTAAATTTCGATAAGGTAGAGAAAGTGAGAGGAATGGATATTACAGTAGTAACTTCAACAAATAATAAATCACAAGCCAAAGCTTTATTGGATAAGTTTAATTTTCCATTTATTAAGAAAGGAGCAAATTAATGGCTAAAATGTCAGCAGTTGAAAAAAATAAAAAAAGAATAAAACTAGTTAAAAAATTTCAAGCGAAAAGAAAAAAATTAAAAAAAATAGTTATGAACAAAAAACTAAATTTGAATGAGAGATTCGAGGCAGCGCTAAAACTTGCAAAATTACCTAAAAATTCTGCTAAAAACAGGGTAAGGAATCGATGTGAAATTACAGGTAGGCCTCATGGTTACTACCGCAAACTTAAAATGTCTAGGATTGCTTTAAGAGAACTAGCTTCGATGGGAAAAATTCCAGGCATGACAAAATCAAGTTGGTAAGGAGAAAGAATGACTATTAGTGATCCAGTTGGCGATATGTTTGCAAGAATTCGAAATGCACAACAAAGAAATCACTCTAGTGTGTTGATACCTGCCTCAAAGTTTAAAAAATTCGTACTAGATGCCATGAAGAGAGAGGGTTATATAGTTGGGTATGAGGTAATCAAAAGCAAAAAAGGTGCATTTGAAGATTTAAAGGTTACTCTTAAATATGTTCAAGGAAGTCCGGTAATCAATGAAATATATCGAGTATCAAAGCCAGGTAGAAGGATATACACACGTTTTGATAGTTTGCCACGTGTTCAAAATGGTCTAGGTGTTGCAATTATTTCTACATCCTTTGGGATTTTAACTGATAATGAGGCTAGAGAAAAAAAAGTTGGAGGAGAAATAATTTGTAATATTTCTTAAATAATATGTCGAAAATTGGAAAAAAAAATATTGTAGTACCTAATGATGTTAAGGTTAAAATTGAAAATAATATTATCAACTTCGAAGGTCCAAAAGGAAAAAAATCATTAAAGATTAATCATGAATATCTCAATGTGTTGTATTCTGATGGAAAAATTAGCGTAATACCAAAAGATCCAAAAAAACAAAATAAAATTATATGGGGTCTTCAAAGAAGTTTAATAAACAATGCGGTTATCGGTGTAGGAAAAGGTTATGAGCAAAATTTAAAATTAAACGGCGTTGGCTTTAGAGCAAACTTAAAAGGTAAACAATTACAATTACAATTAGGATTTAGTCACGATGTTATGTATGATATCCCAGATGGCATCTCTATTAAAGTTGATAAACAAACTACAATAAATATTACTGGCATTGATAAAGAATTAGTTGGAAAAACTGTAGCTGATATAAAATTTTATAAACCTGTTGAACCTTACAAGCAAAAAGGAATAACTTCAGATGGTCAATTCATATTAAAAAAAGAAGGTAAAAAGAAATAATGATTTTGAAAGATTTAAAAAGAAAAAGTAGAGTAAGATTTAAGGTAAAGAAAGTTAATAGAGGTAGACCAAGACTTACGGTATTTAGATCTGCAAAAAATATTTATGCCCAAGTAATTGATGATAATAAAAGAGTTACATTAGCAAGTGCGTCTTCTATTGAAAAAAATGTTGAAAAAAAATCTAAAAAGGAATTGTCTGAATATGTCGGAAGTTTAATTGCAGAAAGATGTATTAAAAAAGGATGTAAAGAAGTTTATTTTGATAGAGGTAAATATAAATATCATGGAAGAGTTAAACAATTAGCTGAAAGTGCAAAAAAGGGAGGTTTGAAATTTTAAAGAATGAGTCAGGTTAGTGAATTTAAAGAAAAATTAGTAGCAATAAATAGAATTACCAAAGTAGTAAAAGGTGGAAGAAGATTTGGCTTTGCTGCATTGGTAATAACAGGCAATCAAAAAGGTCAAGTTGGTTTCGGTCAAGGAAAAGCTAAACAGGTACCTGATGCTATTAAAAAAGCTTCTGAGGCTGCAAGAAAATCCTTAGTAAAAATTGCTTTAAGAGAAGGACGAACTTTGCATCATGATGTCAGAGGCAAAAATGGTGCTGGTAAAGTTTTACTGAGAAGTGCGCCAGCTGGAACTGGTATTATTGCTGGTGGACCTGTTAGAGCAATTTGCGAGATGTCAGGTATTCAAGATGTTGTAGGCAAATCAATCGGTTCATCTAATCCTTATAATTTAGTCAGAGCTTCTTTTGATGCACTGACTAAACAAAAATCTCCAAAAGAAATATCACTTATCAGAGGAAAAAAAATTAAGGATATAGTTTCAAGAAGGTAAATATGGTTAGATTAAATAACATTAATATAAAAAATCATAAATCTAAAAAAAGAGTAGGTAGAGGGATAGGCTCTGGATTAGGAAAAACTTCTGGCCGTGGTATTAAGGGTCAAAAATCAAGATCAGGAGTAGCTATTAAATCTTATGAAGGTGGGCAAATGCCTTTATATAGAAGACTTCCAAAAAGAGGATTTAACTCTCTCTACAAGAAAGAAAAAAATGTTGCAATCAATCTTCACAATATTTCCAAACTTATAGAGGCAAAAAAAATAGATTCTTCAAAATCAATTGACTTAAGGAAATTTTTATTAAAAGCGAAAACATTAAAAAAAGTAAAAGTAAAAGTTTTAGGAACTGGTGATATAAAAATTAAAGTAAATATTATGGCAGATAAATTTAGTAAATCCGCACAAGAAAAGATAGAAAAAGCTGGCGGTAAAATTGAATTAATTAAATAATTTTGTATGTCAGGATTAGCTCAAAATACAGAAAGTGGCTTTGGGGCTTTTTCTAAAGCAGACGATTTAAAAAAAAGAATATTATATACTTTATTCATTTTGATCATTTACCGTTTTGGAACTTATGTTCCTCTACCCGGGATTGATCCAACATCTTTAAAAGAGATTGTCGGGGGAAATCAAAGAAGTCTACTTGGAATGTTTAATGTATTTGCTGGTGGAGCAGTACAAAGAATGGCAATTTTTGCCTTAGGTATAATGCCATATATATCATCGTCTATCATTATCCAATTATTAACAGGTGTAACAGAATATTTTAAGAATTTGAAAAACCAAGGAGAAAGTGGAAGACAGAAGATAACACAATATACAAGGTATGGAACTGTGATACTTGCTTTGATACAAGGTTATGGTGTTGCGGTAAGTCTTGAAAACTCTCAGGGGATTGTTCAGGAACCTGGTTTTTATTTTAGATTTGTAACTACAATATCATTACTAACAGGAACTGTCTTATTAATGTGGTTGGGTGAACAAATTACAGCTAGAGGAATTGGAAATGGAATATCATTAATTATTTTTGCAGGAATTGTTGCTGAAATTCCTGGTGCATTGGCTTCAACTTTTGAATTAGGAAGAACTGGAGCGATTTCAAGTGGTGTTATTATAATGATTTTGTTAATTCTTTTGTTAGCAATTTATTTTATTGTTTTTGTAGAAAGGGCACAAAGAAGAGTCTTGATACAATATCCAAAAAGGCAACAGGGAAATAAGATGTATGGTGGCGAATCTTCTTATTTGCCATTGAAAGTAAATACAGCTGGTGTAATACCTGCAATTTTTGCATCTGCATTATTACTGCTGCCTATTACTCTATCTAATTTTTCTTCGTCTTCAGATAATTCTATTTTATTAACTATTACTACAATGCTTGGACAGGGAAAACCTTTATACATGATATTTTATGCAGCAGGTATTGTGTTTTTTTCCTTTTTTTATACTTCTATTGTTTTTAACCCTAACGAAACGGCAGATAATTTAAAAAAATACGGTGGATTTGTTCCAGGTATTAGACCAGGTGAAAGAACTGCATTATTCATTGAAAATCTCTTAACTAAATTGACAGTAATTGGTTCATCTTATTTAGTTATTATTTGTTTACTGCCTGAGTTTTTAATAGCAAATTACCCTATACCTTTTTATCTTGGTGGTACCGCTTTATTAATTGTCGTCGTGGTCGGTATGGATACAATTACTCAAATACAAACTAGACTAATGAGCGTACAATATGAGTCGTTAATAAAAAAAACTAAATTTAGTAGGTAAAATTTGGATGAATATTATTATTTTTGGCCCTCCAGGCGCTGGTAAGGGCACACAATCATCCTTTTTGGTTGAGAAAAGAAAAATGTATCAATTATCTACTGGAGATTTGTTAAGAGCTGAATTGAAAAGTAAATCAAAATTATCTGAAAAATTAAAACAAATTATGGACAAAGGGCAATTAGTATCAGATGACATTATTAATGATTTAATTGAAAAAAAAATTTCAGAGCCTTCTGTTAAAAATAATATAATTTTTGACGGTTTTCCAAGGAATATCGATCAAGCAAAATCTTTAGATTCAATGCTTAGTAAGTATGATCAAGTGATTTCTTTAGTATTAAACTTAAAAGTAGACAATTCAATCTTAGTTAAAAGAATTTCTGGACGAGTATCTTGCTCAATTTGCAAGAAGCCATTTAATGAATACTTTGACCCACCCGTCGACCCATCTGAATGTATTAACGAAAGGTGTAAAAATAGAGATTTAACCAAAAGGTCTGATGATAACGAAAGCACAGTAAGTAACAGATTGAGCATATATCAAGAAACCACCTTGCCTTTGCTTAAATTTTACGAAATAAAAGGAGTTGTAAAAAACGTTGATGCAATGAAGTCTATAAAAGAGGTTACTGATCAAATTAACAGCGAATTATGTGACTTATAAAGTTGACTTTGTAAGTTGGATTACTATAATCCAGCGTTTTTAAATTAAGGCAATCTACTATGGCGCGTATTTCTGGTGTAAATCTTCCACTTAACAAACAAGTGTTTGTTGCTTTACAGTATATTTATGGAATAGGTGATCATTATGCTGAAAAAATCTGCGATGAACTGAAAATAGAAAAATCAAAGAGGGTAAATAATTTAACTGATGACGAAGTTTTAAAAATAAGAGAATTGATAGACGAAAAATATACTGTTGAGGGTGATCTACGTAGAGAAATATCATTAAATATTAAGAGGTTAAGAGATTTAGGAACATATAGGGGAGTAAGACATAGAAAAAAACTACCGGTAAGAGGACAAAGAACTTCTTCAAATGCAAGAACTAGAAAAGGAAAAGCCGTGGCGATTGCTGGTAAAAAGTTAACGTTGGCAAAAAAATAATGAGCAAAGAAGATATTAAAAAAAAAACTAAATTTAAAAGTAAGAAAAAAGAGAAAAAAATTGTGACTGCTGGAAAAGCATACGTAAATGCCACATTTAATAACACTATAATTTCAATAACTGATAAAAACGGAAATGTATTATCTTGGTCTTCATCTGGATCAAAAGGTTTTAAAGGATCTAGAAAATCAACACCGTATGCAGCTCAAGTCGCTGCTGACGATGCCGCAGCAAAAGCCTCTGAATATGGATTAAAGACTTTAGATGTTGAAGTTAAAGGCCCTGGCTCGGGAAGAGAGACTGCTTTGCGCGCATTGCAAGCGAAAGGATTTAAAATAATATCTATAAAAGACACAAGTCCAATACCACATAATGGATGCAGACCACCAAAAAAAAGAAGAGTTTAAAGAAATTAAAAGGAGGAGAACTTGATAGAAAAAAATTGGAAAGAACTTGTTAAACCGTCAAAACTTAATGTTGAAACAAGTAATGATAAAAGTTATGCTAAAATTACTGTAGAGCCTTTAGAAAAAGGATTTGCTTTAACTCTTGGTAATGCTCTAAGACGAATATTATTATCCTCAATTCAAGGAACAGCAGTTACAGCTATCCAAATAGACGGAGTGCTTCATGAGTTTTCATCTATAAACGGAGTAAGAGAAGATGTTACAGATATTGTGCTAAATATCAAAGCTTTATCTTTAAAACTAAAAAACCCTGGACCAAAGAAACTAATTTTAGATTGTCAAGGCCCTGGAGAAATTAAAGCCAAAGATTTAAAAGATAGTGCCGATATTGAAATATTAAATCCAGAACAAGCTATTTGCAATCTTGATGATAACACTAAAATTTATATGGAGTTAACAGTAAACACTGGAAAAGGTTATGTTCCTGCAGAAAAAAATCGTGAAAAAGATTCACCATTAGGATTAATACCTGTTGACTCAGTGTATAGTCCAGTCAAAAGAGTTTCTTATAATATTTCTGAAACAAGAGAAGGTTTGTCAATTGATTACGACAAATTAACTATGGAAGTGGAAACAAATGGATCGGTTGATGCCGAAGATTGTGTTGCTTATGCTGCACGAATTCTTCAAGATCAACTCGGAATGTTTATAAATTTTGAAGAACCAAAAGAAGCAGTTGTTCAGCAAACAAAATCTGAGCCTGAATTTAATAAAAATTTACTACGTCGTGTTGATGAGCTTGAACTATCTGTAAGGTCTATGAATTGTTTGAAAAATGATAACATTATTTACATTGGAGATTTGGTTCAGAAGACTGAAGGGGAAATGCTCAGAACTCCAAACTTTGGACGAAAATCACTAAATGAAATTAAAGAGGTTTTGTCCGGAATGTCTTTATATCTCGGGATAGAAATACCTAATTGGCCACCAGAAAATATTGCAGAATTATCAAAAAAATTAGAAGACGAATATAAATAATTATGAGGCACAAGATTGCAACTAGAAAATTAAATAGGACTTCTGAGCACAGAAAAGCTTTGTTTAAAAATATGCTGAATGCATTAATAAAGCATGAGCAAATTGAAACAACATTACCAAAAGCAAAAGAGTTAAAGGTTGCAATTGATAAAATCATTACATTAGGTAAGAGAAATACATTGTCGTCTAAAAGAATACTAATCTCTAAGTTACAAGATCAAAATAACGTAAAGAAAATTACCACAACCTTAATAAAGAGGTATGAAAAAAGAAATGGTGGCTATTCAAGAGTTATAAGATCGGGTTATAGATATGGAGATAATGCTCCAAAGGCTTTTATCGAATTAGTTGATAAAGATTTCAATGCCAAAGGTCAAGACTCTGGGCCTTCACAAAAAAAAATAGATAATAAAGAAAAAGATAAAGTCGAAGCAAAAAAAGATAAAAAATAATGAGTAATTTAGTTCTTGTTGCTTTTTTTGGAGCAATAGGAAGTTTGTTCAGATTCATCTTAATCCAAATAACTCCAAAAATAACTTTTATCAATTTTCCAATTGGTACTGTTATTGTAAATTTAATAGGATCTTTTTTAATTGGTATCGTAGCCTCTCTTTTTGAAAAACAATTATTAAGCAATGAATTAAGATCCTTTATAGTTTTTGGATTTTTAGGAGGATTTACTACTTTTTCGGCTTTCACATATGAAGTTTTTAATTTATTAAAAACTGGAAATTATTTGAATCTTTTTATTTATTTATTCCTATCAATAATTGTGAGCTTGATTTTATTTTATATTGGTTACAAAATAGTTAAAATTATAGCATGAAAAAACCCCTCAAATCTTTTGTTGTAAATAAAGATTTTGAAGGTTCCAGAGTAGATAGGTTCCTTAAAAAGCAATTCCCAAATATTCCTCAGTCCTTGTTTGAAAAAAATTTTAGAAAAAAAAAAATTACTGTAAATAATAAAAAAGTTAAAAATTTATTTAAACTGAAAATTGACGATATTGTTGATGTTTATATTGATTTTAAAATAAAAAACGTTTCACAAAAAAAAAATTTTTCTACGATTGATTATAATGAACTAAAAAAAAATTTTATTTTTGAATGCAATGATTATTGTATTTTAAATAAGCCCTATGGTTATGCTTCTCAAGATGGGTCTAAAGTAAAAAAAAATGTAATAGATATTTTAAATCTTAATTCGAATAATTATCACATTGTTCATAGATTAGATAAGGAAACCACTGGTTTAATGCTGATTGCCAAAAATCGGTTTTATGCGAAAAAATTTTCTGAGATGTTTAAACTAAGAGAAATAAAAAAAAAATATTTAACTATCCTAAATGGAAAAATCAAAAAAAACAAAGGTGAGCTTTATAGTAAAGATAATATAAATGGTAAAGAAATTGTGTCTAAACTTTACTTTGAAGTTATATCAAAAAGAAACAATTTTTCTTATTTAGAAATAGATTTAATAACTGGTAGAAAGCATCAAATTAGGAAACAGTTTTCTGATATTGGTCATCCTGTAGTTGGAGATGCAAAATATGGAGACAAAAGAAATAAAAGCCCTTTATGTTTATTAAGTTACGAAATCGAATTTGAATATAATAATAAAGTAAAAAAATATAAGGCAAGAATTCCAAAAAATTTTAAAACATATTTGGAAAAGTTTTTTTAAACTCTGAAATTATAATATCATTGATATTATTTAAGTTATTTAGATTAATAAAATCAGACATATTTGCAATTCCTTTGTTATTTATGCCACATGGAATAATACCATTATAATTTTCTTTATTTACGTTTATATTTAGCGAGAAGCCATGAAATGCAATCCATTTTTTTACTCTGATGCCTATAGCTGCAATTTTCTCTAAATTTTTATTATTTTCAACCCAAATTCCGATATTATCAGGATCATTCGAAGACTGTATATTATAATTTTTTAAAACTTGGATTATCCAATTTTCAATATTTCTTATGAAATTTTTAATATTTTTTTCTGATGTCAAATCTAATACAAAATATATTATTTTTTGACCTTCGCCATGAAATGTCCATTGTCCACCTCTATTTGTTTTATAAATTGGGAATTTATTTTTTTTTAATAAGTCAGTTTCTTTTGCAGAAGTACCGGCACTATATAAGTTTGAGTGTTCAAGTATCCATAGCAAGTTTCTTGATTCTTTATTTTGTATTTTTATTACACGTTCTTCAAGAAATTCAATAGCATTTTGATATTCTACAGGTTTTTTGCTTATTTTTATTTCGAGTTTCATTTAAAGATTTGTTAAAAGAATTTATTATTATGTCAAATAAACAAACGATAGAAAATAAGGCATTTGAAGTTACAAAAGATTATATTGATAATTTAATTAAACTTATCAATGAAAAAAGGACAAATGAAATAAACAGCACTCTACTCAAATTACACCCATCTGATGCGGCAGAAGCTTTGTCAAATTTGCCTGAAAAATCAAGAATTGATTTACTTTCACTAAAAACATTTGACTTTAAGGCTGATATTCTAGTTGAACTAAATAATACGCTTCAGAAAGATATTTTAAATAATTTACCTACTAATATAGTTGTTAGGATAGTTAACGAATTAGAATCAGATAATGCTTTACAAATAGTCTCGAATTTAAATGAAGAAAAGAAGATTGAAGTATATGAGAAGATTCCTTCCAAGGATAAGCAATTAATTGAAGAAGTATTAAACATCTATCCAAAAGACTCTGCAGCGAGATTAATGCAAGTTGAATATTGTTCTGTTTTACCTAACTGGACAGTGGGAGAAACAATAGACTATCTCAGAGAAAACGAGGATTTACCAAAAGAGTTTTTACAAATTTTTGTCGTAGACAATGAGGGAAGACTCATCGGTTCTGTACCATCATCTAGAGTTTTAAGAAACCCAAGAAATATTAAAATGAATACCATTATGGACGAAACTTCATTTTTAATTAATGGCGATATGGATAAAGAGGAAGTTGGAAATTTGTTTGAACAATATAATTTAGTATCAGCTGGTGTCATTGACAAAAACAAGAATTTAATAGGAATGATAACTGCAGACGACATTTTAACTGTAGTTAAAGAGGAAGCAGAGGAAGATAGATTAAAATTAGCCGGTGTCCAAGATGAAGTAATTACAGATAATGCATTAAAAATTACAAAAAAAAGGTTTATGTGGCTGTTCATAAATTTATTTACTGCTGTTATTGCTTCACATGTAATTGAATTATTTGATGGAAACATAGAAAAGGTTGTTACTTTAGCAATATTAATGCCAATTGTTGCTTCTATGGGTGGAAATGCAGCTACCCAGACATTAGCTGTGACAGTTAGATTATTAGCTACTAAAGAATTAATAGCTGATAACTTATTTAAAATTATAAATAAAGAATTTTTTGTTGGTCTTTTAAATGGTTTATTGTTTTCAACAATTTCTGCTGCATTTGTTTATATTTGGTTTTATGAATTGAAACTTGCTATATTGATAGGTGTATCAATGATTATTAATATGGTATTTGCAGGTTTGTCTGGAATAATTATCCCTATTTTATTATATAAATACAAAATCGATCCTGCAATAGCATCAACAGTTTTTGTAACAACAGTGACTGATGTAATAGGATTTCTGTCTTTTTTAGGTTTAGCAAGTTTTATTTTGGGTATCTAAATATTATCAATTAATCTTGTTTTGCTGATATAAAAAGCAATAAATATCCTCATGTAACGTGACTGTTTTTCTAAAGTTGTAAATTTTTTTAAATTTATAAACTCAACA
>MDTE01135123.1_pt1 | contig 16605 bp, 17 predicted proteins | sample 811231 | NCBI WGS metagenome assembly MDTE01 (sample SAMN05326651, study PRJNA326480) | marine metagenome | isolation source: seawater | place: Indian Ocean: Red Sea | collected 2010
AAAGTTTTGTGAATAAATTAATATTGATTTTGCTACGTTAAAAAATTGGCGCAGGCTTGGAAAGCTTGTGTACTGTCAAAGGTACCGTGGGTTCGAATCCCACTCTCTCCGCCATTTTCAAGAGATCCTTCTTATGCCAGTCACTTTTAGATTTGCTGTTTTATATATTTTATTAATGGTTTTTTTGATAGGCATAATAACAACTTTTTTTGACGGCCCGTATGCATGTATTAATTTATTTCTTGATATAACAAGAGCAACGTGACCTTTCCAAAAAATTAAATCATTTTTTTTAACATTATTTAATTTAATTTTTTTTTTAAAATATTTTATTTGATCTTTAGTATCTCTAGGACAAAACTTATTATTGAAATTTAAATATAATTGAATTAATCCAGAACAATCTACGCCTGAAAAATGCTTGCCACCCCATTTATATTTAACATTGATGAATTTATTTATATTTTCAAAATGATTTTTTGATTTAAAACTAATTTTTTTTAAATTGTTTTTTTTTATCCATAGCTTATCAAACTTAAAAAATTTATTTTTTTTATCAATTACTTTTATCTTAGAGCCGAAGCTTAATTTTTTATTAATTTTATTTTTTTCATTAGGATGCGAATAAAGATTTGAATAAAGAACGCAGACTTTATGTGTGTTTTTATGATCTATGTCAAATTTTTTATTTTTAATAAAACCTTTATAATTATCTGAATTGTTTTTTATTTTTATCCAAGTTCCTTTTTGATTTAATTTTTTAAAAGTATCCCCGTGCAATAATTGAGTTACTACAGAAGATTTTTTTGTCTTTTTTTTATAGACGTTTAAAACAGGAAAGTTACTTTTCACTGCAAATTAAGTTTATCTCGAATGAACCAAAGACAGATTAGAGAAGGAATTACCATTATTGCTGTAATTACGAAAAATATTCCCCAATCACCATTTAACCAGTCAACCATTGCCCCAGAAGAAGCCGCCAAAGTAGTTCTTCCAGCAGTTCCAATTGATGCAAGCAAAGCATATTGTGTTGCCGTATAAGTTCTATCTACGAGCAATGAAATAAACGCAACAAATGCGACAGTTGCAAATGCTGCTGCCATATCGTCAAATATTACAGCGACGGCAAAGAGCCATTCAGATTTTCCTGACCAAGCGAGCACCGAAAATAGTAGATTTGTCGATGCCATTAAAATTCCCGAAATAAACATTGCTTTAATTACTCCTGATCGAATAGCAAACAATCCTCCCAAGAGAGTAAATACGACCGTTGTAATCCAACCCAAACCCTTTGAGTAAAGCGCAATATCACCTTTAGAAAATCCTATTTCTTTGTAAAAGATAATTGACATACGACCGAGGAAAGCCTCACCAATTTTAAAGAGAAATACAAATCCCAAAATACCCACGGCGATTGCAAATCCATTTTTTTTAAAAAAACTTATAATAGGGCCAGCAATTGTGCCGCTAATCCAGGCTACTGATTTTGTTGCAACGTTAGATGTTCCTAATTTTTCTTCAATCATTTTATCAGTTTGTCTTTGAGATTCTTGTCTTTCAGTAGGTTGGGGCTCGTGAACAAACATTAGGCCAATGTTACAAAGAATAATAACTATCCCAAGTACTAAAAAAGTAATTTGCCAATAATTTTCAAATCCTGCTTGTTGCAAATATTCAGCGGCATTCAAAGCTATGACCCCACCTAATTTATAACCGGTCCACCATCCAACAACAGCCATTGCAGCTCCAGCCTGCATAGATTTTCCTTCATGTTTTCCAATTTGTTCAATTCTTAAGGCATCCACTGTAATATCTTGAGTAGCTGATGCTATAGCTATAATCAAACCAACCGTAATTACCAGCGCAAGATTTGCTGTAGGGTCAACTAAACTCCAACAAACCAAACTGATTAAAATTATTATTTGCATCGTAACAATCCAACCACGACGATGACCAATTTTATTTGTTAAGAAAGGAATGCGAATTCTATCTATTATAGGTGCCCAAAGATAATTAAATGCATATACGGCAAATATTAACCCAGCCCAACCAATAGTGCTTCTACTCAAACCATCTTCTTTTAACCAAAGACTTAAACTACTACCAATAAGAACCCATGGAAAACCACTTATGATTCCAAGCAAAAGAATTCTTGCCATACGTTTTTCAAAATAAACTGAAAAAGTTTCGGACAATGTTTGTTTTTTATAAACTTCCATAAATTACCCAAAAAATTAATTTTTCCAAAAAGAAGGAAAAAATAAAACTAAAATTGCAAACAACTCAAGCCTACCAAGAAGCATGCCCAAACTCAAACTTAATTTAGAAAAATCAGGCAAATTACTAAAATTACCATTTGGCCCAATTACTTCGCCTAAACCAGGACCCACATTTGATATTGCGGAAGCAGAACCAGAAATTGCTGTTATGAAATCCAAGCCATTCAGGGACAGAATAGCTGCCAAAATAAAGAAAATAAAGAAGTAAAGAAAAATAAAAGTAATTATTGAATAAATAAAAGTATTAGTTATTTTTTCGTTATTATATTTTATTATAAATATTCCTCTTGGATAAACAAGTTTCTTTAATTGATTTATTATAAAATAGATAAGAATTTGAAATCTAAAAATTTTTATACCACATGCCGTTGATCCAGCGCATCCTCCTATAAACATTAAAAAAAGAAAAAAAACTAAAGGGAAATTTCCCCATAAGCTAAAATCCGCTGTTACATATCCAGTTCCAGACAAAATTGAAACAACATTGAATGTTGATATTCTTAAATTTTGCAGCAAATTGTAATCTTTATTATTTATAATCAAATACAAAAACATCAAAAGTGCTGAAAAAATTAATAAGTATAACATCCCCTTTATTTGAGTATCTTTTAAAAGAATTTTTTTATCGCCTTTTATAAATTTTAAGTAAGCAATAAAAGGTATGCTTCCCAAGATAATGAAAATAATAGAAACGATCTCAATTGTGGGATTTGCAAAATGACCAATCGAATCACTATAAGTTGAAAATCCTCCAGTGGCGATTGTCGTCATTGAATGGGCTACGCTATCAAAAATGTTCATTCCAGCAAACCAATAAGATGTTGCGCAAAAAAAAGTTAAGGCAAGATAAATTGTAGAAATTATTAAAGTTACTTCACGTGTTCTAGGTAAAATTTTTTCTGTTGTATCAGCGCTTTCCACTCTAAATAATTGCATTCCTCCCACATTCAAGAGTGGCAATATAGTTATCGTCATTACAATTACTCCTATACCGCCTAACCATTGCAAAATAGATCTCCAAATTAATAAACTTTTTGGAGTCTCTTCTAGGTTCGTAAGAATTGTTGCACCCGTAGTAGTTATTCCTGACATACTTTCGAAAAAGGCATCCACCAAAGATAAATTTAAATTTGAAAAGACAAATGGCAAGCATCCAAAAATTGCAATGCTTAACCAAGATAAGGCAGTCAGAAGAAACGCTTGTTGTAAATTTAGTTTTCTGTTTTCTTCTAAGTTTGTAAGAATCAGAAGTATTCCTATAAATGCTGTAACAGAAGCAGATGATAAAAAAGCGTTATTATTCTCATCATATAAAAACTCAACAAAAAATGGTATAAACATAAATGCTCCTAATATTATTAGAAGTACACCAATTGCGAAAAAGACCGTTTTGTAATTATTCATTTTTGAAGTCGGAGGTTATTTAAAAAAAATTGAAATTCAACATAATTAGACCTAATTATCACTGTATTTTGCTAAGAAAATTTAATAAATCTTTTATAACGTGATCGATAAATCAATAATTCAAACAACTAGCTCCTGGCCATTCGTGGAGGCTAGAAAATTGATTAAAGAAAGACAAAAAATCCTAGAAAAAAAAGGAAAAGTCACCTTACAAACAGGGTATGGTCCGAGCGGTTTACCTCATATCGGAACTTTTGCTGAAGTAGCAAGAACAACAATGATGGTTAATGCAATAAAACAGCTTACTGATTTACCAACTGAAATTATAACTTTTTCAGACGATATGGATGGTTTAAGAAAAATTCCAGACAATGTACCAAACAAAGAAATTTTAGAAAAAAATTTACACAAACCACTTACAAGCGTTCCCGATCCTTTTAAAAAGTTCAAAAGCTTTGGAGAACATAACAATGAAATGCTTAAAAGTTTTTTAAATGATTTTAAATTTAATTATGTTTTTAAAAGTTCAACAGAAACTTATAAAAAGGGATTTTTTAATGAGGCATTACTTTTAGTTTTAGAAAAGTACGAAAAAATAATAGAAATTATACTTCCAACATTAGGCAAAGAAAGACAAAAAACATATAGTCCTTTTTTACCTATATGTCCAGAAACAGGAAAAGTTTTAGAAGTTCCCGTTATAGAAATTAAAAAAAAGGATGGAAAAATTATTTATAAAAATGAAAACAAAAAAATTGAAACAGAAATTATAAATGGAAAATGTAAGTTGCAATGGAAAGTAGATTGGGCGATGAGATGGTTCGCCTTTGACGTTGATTATGAAATGTACGGAAAAGATTTAATCGAAAGTGCAATTTTGTCCAGCAAAATTTGCCAAGTTTTTGGCAAAAGAAGCCCAAATGGATTTGCCTACGAAATGTTTTTAGATGAAAAAGGTGAAAAAATTTCAAAATCGAAAGGGAATGGAATAACCATTGATCAGTGGTTAAATTATGCTTCACCAGAAAGTTTATCTTTATATATGTATCAAAATCCTAAAAGAGCAAAAAAACTTTATGCTGATGTTGTTCCAAAGGCGGTAGATGAATATCTGACGCATATTGATAAGTTTGATGGACAGGATGATAAACAAAAACTTCTTAATCCGGTTTGGCATGTGCACAATGGCAAGCCTCCCGTAGAAAAATCAATTATGCCATTTTCGGTTTTATTAAACTTAGTTGGCACAAGTAACGCTACAAATAAAGAAGTGTTATGGAAGTTTATAAAAAAAAATAAAAAGGATATTAAAGTTTCTGATCATCCAATATTAGATAGTTTAGTTGAATATGCATTAAAATATTTTGAAGATATAGTTAAACCTAAGAAAAAATATAGAAAACCTAATGATAAAGAAAAAAAAGCATTACAAGATTTAGTAAAAAGATTAAAAGATTGTAAAGATAAGATGGATCCTGAAGAAATACAAACAATTATCTATACGGTAGGAAAAGATAATGGATATCAGGAAAATTTAAGAGAATGGTTTAAGGCCATTTATGAAATTATTTTTGGGGATCAGGACGGCCCAAGAATGGGTTTTTTTATAAGTTTTTTCGGAATAAAAGAAAGTATAGAATTAATTAACAAATATATTAAATAATGTTTTCTGCTTTAAGACCTTTTTTATTTAGTTTAGATCCAGAAACAGCACATGATTTAGCTATTAAATCACTTAAATTTAATCCTCTCCCTAGCAAAATGTTCGAGGTTGAGGATGAAGAAATGTTAAGCATTGAACTATTGGGAAAAAACTTTCCTAACCCGATAGGTCTTGCTGCAGGTTTTGATAAAAGTGCAGAGGTTTATAATTCATTGTTAAGGCTAGGTTTTGGTTTTGTAGAAGTCGGAACAGTCACACCATTGAAACAATATGGAAATCCAAAACCAAGAGTATTTAGACTAGAAGAAGATCAAGCTTTAATTAATAGGCTAGGATTTAATAATGACGGCATGGAAGAAATTAAATCCAGAATTAAATCAAATATCAAGAAAGGTATATTAGGCGTTAATATTGGGCCAAACAAAGAAACTAAAAATCAAAAAAATGATTTTTGTTTAGGTTTAAAAAATTTTTTTGATGTAGCAGATTATATTACCGTCAATATCTCCTCACCCAATACTGAAGGTCTAAGAGATTTCCATGATCAAGAAAAGCTTATAGATCTTATAACTGCTCTTAATAAAATAAAGAAGGATAATCAAACCAACATTCCTTTATTGCTAAAAATTTCTCCTGATACTGATAAAAATCATATTCCAGAAATTTCAGATGCTGCAGTAAAAAATAATATATCCGCAATTATACTTACAAATACTACAAATCGTCATAGAGATAATTTAAAAAGCACATTGAAGAATGAAAAAGGGGGACTTTCAGGCGACCCTTTGAATCAAATCTCAACCTATATGATAAAAAGTTTTAGCAAAGAATTAAAAGGTAAAATTCCAATCATTGGTGTTGGCGGAGTTAATTCAGGAAAATCTGCCTACGAAAAAATTCTTGCTGGAGCATCATTATTACAGCTTTATACTAGTTTTGTTTATAGAGGACCAACTGCCGCAAAAGATATCAAAAAGGAATTAATCCAAATTTTAAAATCTGAAGGAATAAACAATATTAAAGATGTGATTGGTAAAAGTGCTTAGCAAACACTCTGATTAATTAATAAATCTTATCCAATTTTACCTAACAATGGAAAATATTCTAGGATAAAAAATCCTAATACTTGTAGTTGTCCAGTCAAAATAGCTATGCCAGTTAATAATAAAATGGCGCCACCAATTTTTGTAATTGTTAAAGCATATTTTTTAAAACCTTTTGAAAATAATAAAAATTTGTCAATCAAAACACCGGAGATAACGAAAGGTATTGCTAAACCTAAGGAATAAAAAGATAATAATAAAATACCCCTTACAACATTTTCTTCTAATGCAGCTAAGGTTAAAATTGATCCTAGAATAGGACCAATGCAAGGTGTCCAACCAAAGCCGAAAGCTGCTCCAACAATTAATGGAAAAAATAAACTATTATTATATTGGTTGGTAAAAATTCTTATATCTTTGTTCATAAAATTTAAATTAATAATCCCAATCAATTGAAGTGAAAATAGTATTAAAATAATACCAGCTACAATTCTAAAAATATTTGAATTTACTAAGAAAAATTGACCTATAAATGTAGCAGTTGAGCCTAAGGCTATAAAAACTAACGAAAAGCCTAAAGTAAAAAAAATAGTTTTTAATACTATTAAATTTCTTTTTTGATCATTTATTTTATCAAATGAAGTTCCCGAGATATAAGAAATGTATCCTGGAATTAATGGTAATACGCAAGGTGATAAAAAACTAATTAATCCCGCAAGAAAAGCAATAGATAGCGTAGCGCCCATTAATACATTGCTGGTTTATTTTTTCTTTCAGCCATCCATCTGCTTAATTGTCTTCTTAAAAAAGAAACTGTTATGCCGGCTATTAAGGCAAGTAAGATTGATGATATTCCATAAACAATTGGATAGTTGTTTGATAAATTGTAGATTGTATTTCCGAATTCAGTTATTTCAGCAATTTTATCTGTTGGTATTCTAATACCTGGTGTACCATTTCTAAAAAAATTATCATATGCCATTAGAATTCCTACAGATAATAAAAGTAAAGCTAATAATGTTTTTAGTTCAGATCCTTGAAGTCGTTGTCCAATTTTTTGTCCTGATTGTACACCCGCGATCGATCCAGTTATTAATATTATAACAAGAACCAAATCAATTGTTTGAAAACTTAAGGCATGAGAAATTGTAACAAAAGCAGTTATAAATATTGTGACAAACAAAGAAGTTCCAGGAACCAGTTTAGTTGGCATACCAATTAAATATATCATTGCAGGAACCATTAAAAATGCTCCACCTACTCCCATAATTGCAGCAACAAACCCAACTACTAAGCCGAGAATAATCGGAACTAAAGCGCTTTCATAAACTTTTGATTTTTTGAATCTCATTCTGAAAGGAAGACCGTGTATCCAATAATGAGTATGTAATTTTTTTTTTATTATAACTTTTTTTTTAATTCTATCAATTTCCATAATACCATCCCTGAGCATAAGGCTCCCAATGATGGCAAGCACGTACATATAGGCTAGTGTTATTATTAAATCTATTTTTCCAATTCCTTTAAAATATCCAAACGTAATAATTCCTAATGCAGTACCTACCAAGCCACCAGCTGTTATCATCCAACCTATTTTAAGATCCATGGTTTTTTTAAACCAATGAGTTAGAGAACCAGATGTCGATGAAGCCAATATATTGTTTGCTTCATTTGCCACAGCGTATGCGGGAGGTATACCCATAAATATTAAAAAAGGAGTCATTAAAAATCCTCCGCCAACGCCAAACAATCCAGATAGAAAACCAATTATATAACTGACAAAAAGTACTAATACTGTGTTTATTTGAACTTCGGCTATAGGTAAGTAAACTTCCATTTAAAAATCTTTAAATATAACTATTACTCGGTACTTATCTTGTCAATATTTTAATATATTATCTTGACCATATTAAGTCCTACATTTATATACTGCTAAGGAATTTTAAACATGTCAAAAAAATGCGAACTTACAGGCAAATTACCTCTAAAGGGTCATAGAGTAAGTCATGCCAACAATAAGGAAAAAAGAAAATTTTTTCCTAATCTCAAAAAAATAACTTTTAAAAGCGAGATTTTAAAAAGAAATATTAAATTACAAGTTTCAAACGCAGCCTTGAGAACAGTAGATTATAAGGGTGGTTTAGACAATTTTCTAAAAACTGTTAAAAATTACAAACTTTCTAAAAGAGCAAGAAGATTAAAAAATCAAATTATAGCAAAAGCTTAATAATTTATGATTAAAAGACAAAATAGATTATTCTATCTATTGGCTTTGTTGATGGCATTAATTATTGCTATTTCAAATTATCTAGTGCAATTTCCAATACAATATTTTAACTTAGAAAATTTATTAACTTATGGTGCTCTAAGTTATCCAATAGCTTTTTTAATAACCGATTTATCCAATAGAAGATATGGAAAAAAAATTGCAAAAAAAATTGTATATTTAGGTTTTTTGTTTGGTATATCTTTAACCTTTTATTTTTCAACAAACTTTTCCGATTTAATTTCAATCAGAATTGGTTTTGCATCAGGAATAGCATTCCTCACGGCTCAAATCATTGATGTTTATATTTTTGATAAGTTAAGAAAACAAACTTGGTTTTGGGCTCCTCTAACGTCATCTTTAATTGGTTCAATTATTGATACTTTTTTATTCTTTTCTATAGCTTTTTATGGAACAAATATTAATTGGTTAACATTATCTTTTGGAGACTTATTAGTAAAAATATTTGTAGCTTTATTAATGCTAATTCCTTTTAGGCTTTTACTTAATTATATTAATGAATTTTCAAATATTAAGAAAAGCATTAATGTATAGTATTTTTTTTGTCAGAAAAAAGCTTAGTAAGTTGATTTATCATTACATCACCAAGTTCTTGTACGTCTGCTATTTTTATAGCTTTGTTATAGTATCGAGTTACGTCGTGTCCTATACCAATCGCGAAAATTTCTATACTTGAATTTTCTTCTATCCATTTAACTGTCTGCTTAAGGTGTTTTTCCAAATAGTCACCTGAATTTACAGAGAGAGTTGAATCATCAACTGGAGCACCGTCGGAAATTATCATTAATATTTTTCTTTCTTCTTTTCTTTTGCAAATTCTTTTGTAAGCCCACAACAAGGCTTCTCCATCAATATTTTCTTTTAAAAGCCCCTCCTTTAACATCAAGCCTAAATTTTTTTTTGATTGTCGCCATGGCATATCCGCAGATTTATAAATTATATGTCTTAAATCATTTAATCTTCCTGGATTAGCCGGTTTATTTTTCAAATTCCATTTTTCACGACTTTTACCACCCTTCCAGTTTTTTGTTGTAAATCCTAAAATTTCCACTTTTACTGAACACCTTTCCAAAGTTCTTGATAAAATATCCGCACAGATAGCTGCTACTGATATTGGCCTACCCCTCATAGACCCTGAATTATCTATTAATAAAGTAACAATAGTATCTTTAAATTCTGTTTCTTTTTCGTTTTTATAGGATAGAGAACTTAAAGGATCTATGATTACACGAGAAAGTTTTGATGCATCTAAAACTCCTTCTTCCAAATCGAATTCCCACGATCTATTTTGTTTGGCTAAAAGTTGTCTTTGGAGTTTGTTCGCAAGTTTTGCTACCAGACCTTGCAAGTTAGTTACTTGTTGATCTAAGTTTTTTCGCAATCTATTAATTTCCTCTTCGTTTTCTAAATTACTAGCATCTTTAATTTCATCAAATTCTCTAGTGTATATTTTGTACTTATCTTTAGGCAATTTGCTGATATCTTTACGTTTTACATTAATATTGTTTTCATTTTGATCCATCTCCCCTTCATTAAAGTTTTCATTTTCTGTAATAAAATTTGTATTTGATTCCTCAGTATTTAAATCAATCTTATTATTTTCATTTTCTCCTTCTGCATTTTCAAGGTTATTTTCATTTTCACTGTTTTCTGATGAATTATCTTCAGTTTTAGTTTCTTTTTTTTCTTCTTCTTGTTCTGCATCTGTTTCGTCAAATTCAAGATTATCAATTAACCTTACAACTAAATTACTAAATGCACTTTGATCTTCAATGCAATTACTGAGTTCTTTAAGTTCTTTTTTTAAATTTTTATCGAATAAACTTTTCCAATAACTTAAAACTTTTTTTGTATTATCATCTTTTTTAATATTAAAAAAATAACTTCTTAAGTATAACTCAAAAGCTTCAGTAATAGGAACATCCGCCTCCGTTCTAATTTCTTCCATCTTTTTATTTTTAAATTTGTTTTCATAGCTTTGTGTTATATTATTATTAATACCTTTTAACTTATTGCTTCCTATTTTTTCATATCTAATTTTTTCTGCTATAGCATAAAGAGATTTAGCCATATTTCCCTTTGGTTCATTTTTTTTGTAGATTTTTGGATTAGTATACTTAATTTTCAAAGCCTCAGAATCAGCCAAAGCTCTTAGATTTGTGATATCATGCAAATTTTTAAGACTAGCTATTTCTGGCAAATTTAAGGAATTTTTTTCAGAATTTAAATTATTACCAAATTTTATATTAAGATTAAAATTTTCTGAAATTACTTTAACAGCTGAAGAAACAGCAGATTTGAATCTTTCTTTTAAGATTTCCTTTTCATCCATTTTAAATTTTAATATTCACTGAGGATTCTGGCAAATCTTCACCGAAGCATCTTTGATAGTATTCAGCAATTATATTTTTTTCCAAATCATCACATTTATTTAGAAAAGTTACTCTAAATGCATAGCCAATATCTTTAAATATTGCTGCGTTTTCAGCCCAGTGTATTACTGTTCTTGGACTCATAACAGTAGAAATATCTCCATTAACAAAACCTTTTCTTGTTAGATCTGCAACTTTGATCATATTTGAAACTTTTTCTTTACCATCTTTGTTATTAAAATTTTTTGATTTTGCTAATACAATTTCTAACTCTTTATCAAATTTTAAATAATTTAGTGTTGTAACAATGTTCCATCTATCCATTTGCCCTTGATTTATTTGCTGAGTACCTTGATACAATCCGGTTGTATCTCCTAACCCAATTGTATTTGTTGTTGCGAATAGTCTAAAAAATGAATTTTGATTTAAGACTTTGTTTTTATCTAATAAAGTGAATTTTCCTTCATTTTCTAAAACTCTTTGAATAACAAACATTACGTCTGGTCTTCCAGCATCATATTCATCAAAAACTAAAGCGACTGGATTTTGAATAGACCAAGGAAGAATACCTTCTTTAAACTCTGTAACCTGTTTATCATTTTTAATTACAATTGCATCTTTCCCTATAAGATCTATTCTACTTATATGACTATCTAAATTAACTCTTATACACGGCCAATTAAGTCTAGCAGCAACCTGTTCTATATGAGTAGATTTTCCTGTTCCATGATAACCTTGAATTAAAACACGCTTATTAAATGCAAAACCAGATATAATTGCCAAAGTTGTATCCCGGTCAAATTTATAGTTGCTGTCTATATCAGGAACATATTCATTTCTTTTGGAGAAACCATCAACCTTCATATCTGTTTCAATTCCAAACATTTGGTTTATCGAAATTTTGATATCAGGTGTTAGTTCTGCTAAATTCTGCATAATTTTTATTTTGTCATCATAGACATTTTTAAATGGCTATAAGCTAAAGTTATTTTTTTTAACTTATCCTCATAGCGTTTATTACCTGAATGTTTATCAGGATGAAACTTTTTTACAAGAGTTTTAAATTTTTTTTGGATAGCTTTCCAATCTGAATCGAATTCTAGGTTCAAAATTCTAAAAGCGTCTTTATCTTTTTCGCTTAATTTCTTGTTTTTTATAGGTTTATATTTGCTTTCAGCATTAAAAATTTTAAATTTATCGTCCAGAGCATTGTTCCACAAAATATTGAAAAAATTATCTGAATCGCCAAATTTTTGCGTAGGTCTATGCCAGGTAATATCTGATTTTAAAAAAATTTCTATTTCATTTTGAGACATGCCTTCGAAATAATTCCAATTTTTATTAAATTGTTTAATGTGTTCCTCACACAACCATTTGTAATTTTTGCTATTATCTTTTTCGGCAGGAGCCTTATGTTTAGCAATTTTATTACATTCACTCCATTCACAAATATTTTCCATTGTTTAAAGTTATTATATGTTTTAAGATTTTAAAAGTGAAATGATGAATTTTTTAGAAGAAGTAAAAAAAAAAATTAAAGACACAATAAACCCAGAAGAAATTTCACTTATTGATAATTCGAACTTGCACGCTAAACACAAATCTTTTGAGCAAGGAAAATATCATATAAAGTTAATAATAAAATCAAAAAAATTAAAAGAATTAAAAAAAATAGAAGCACACAAAATCATCTTTTCACTTTTGAAAGATGAAATTGCCAATAAGATACATGCTTTAGAAATAGAAATTAAATAGTTTTTATTTATAATTTTTAATCAAAAATTTATTTAACTCATTTCTATTTATTAAAAAATTATTGGGCTTTGTAGTTTTGCCTATTTTTTTTAGTAAAATTAAATTAATTTTGTCATTATAGTTTTTTTTATCTTTCGTCATAAAAAAAGTAATATTATTAATTTTGCTTTTCTTAAAAAAATTACTAATTTTTGTTGGTAAAAAATGATTTTTATAATGTTTTTCTATCAATACTAAATCTTTTTTTACCAATAATTTCTTTTGAAATGAAAGTTTGCAGGCCATTATCATTCCTAATAATACGGCTTCTCCGTGATTTAATTTTTTAGAGAAGTTATTAGTTGCTTCAAATCCATGCGCAAAAGTATGACCGAAGTTTAAAATCATTCTTAAATCTTTTTCATTTTCATCTTTATTAATTATTTTAGACTTAATCTCACAACTTTTGATAATTGCCTGCTTCAACACATTTTCAATTTTATCGTTAATTATTTTTTTGGCATTTTTATTTAGCCATAAAAAAAATTTTCTATCCAAAATTAGCGAGTGTTTTAATATTTCGGCATATCCACAAATTATTTGTCTTTTAGGAAGGCTTTTAAGCAATTTTATATCTACTATTATAAAGTCAGGCTGATAAAAAGTTCCAATAAGATTTTTTCCATAAACAGAATTAATCCCGGTTTTACCTCCAACAGAAGAATCAACCTGAGCTAATAATGTAGATGGTATATTAATTAACTTTATACCTCTTTTTGTAATGCTTGAAACAAATGCCGATATGTCCCCAAGGACTCCGCCCCCCATAACTATAACGCAATCATTTCTGTTAAAATTATTTTTTAATAATTTTTCTGTTAATTGAAAAGCAAATTTAAAATTTTTTATTTTTTCAGAAGTTTTTATTTTATAAATATAAAGATCATATCTCTTTAAAGATTTTTTTAAATTTATTAAAAATTTTGTAGGTATATTTGAGTCAAATAGCAAACATATCTTTTTAACACCAAATAAATTTTGTTTAATAAAAATAGGAGTTTTTTTGATAATTCCACTACCGAAGTAAATCGGATAAGATTTATTTTTTGTTTTTACAATAATTTTAGTGTTTTTCATATAATGACATTATTTCCTTTACTAAAGTTGTTTTACTTTTTTTATCACATTTAATTTTGTGATCAGCCAATTCATAAATTTTTTTTCTATCACTGTACAACTTTTCAAGTTTTGGAGTGTTATTATCTTTATCTAACAACGGTCTTTTATTATTTTTTTTAATCCTTTTATTTAAAGTTTCGATATTAATATCAAGCCAAACCGAAAAACTACTTTCTAACACCTTCTCTCTAATCGTAGGATTAATAAAAGCACCACCGCCCAAAGCTATTACGCAGTTATTTTTTTTAAGAGCTATTAAAGTTTCTTTTTCTTCTTCTTTTCTGAAAAATTTTTCTCCTTTTTTATTAAAAATTTCCGATATATCCATAAAATTTTTTTTTACAATATTAGAATCAACGTCAACAAACATTAATCCAAGCTTTTTTGCCACAATTTTAGCTAAGGTTGTTTTGCCAGAAGCCATCATTCCTAAAAAAACAAGGTTTTTTTTCACTATGTAGCCTTAAAATTTTAATTTTGATTTTCCACAATTTTGTCTTATTTTGCGAGTTTAAATACAAATTAGTAATTATGCAACTGAGATTAAAATCAAAAATTGATAAACGTTCAATTATCAGCAGACTTGTAATTAAAGCTATTTTATTTGTTGTTATTTTTATAATTGCAATATTTCTTATTGATAAAATAGAAATGCCAGTTCCTAATAAGTCTATCAAAAAAGAAATTAGTAATGATAAACTTACTACGCTTAAATAATTTAAATAAATTAGCATTTTTTCTTATACTGCTAATTTTTAATAGCGCGTTCGCCGCAGATCCAGTTGACATTTGGAAAAATCAAGAAGATCAAGATTCGCAAAATAACCAATCAGAAACTAAAACAGAAAAAAAAATTAAAAGTCCAATTTTATCAGAGGATGTAAATAAAATAGTAATAGAGATAAACGAACAGACAATTGATAAAGATGAACAGAGCGTGATTGGAATTTACGATCCTGAGGAAAATAATTTTACATTAAATATGTGGTCACAATCTGACGGAAAAGATATTAAAAATGTTTTAACAAGAATTAATAAATTAAAACTTTCTAAAGTTTCGGAGGATCTATTAATGAGAGTTCTTTTAACAAATGCATATCCTCCTAAAGATAATTTAACTTCAAAAGAATTTCTAAAAATCAAAGTTGATTGGTTGATTAAAAATCGAAAATTTAATGATTTAGAAATTTTATTAAAAAGCAATCCAGAAGTAGGGAAGGAAGCAAAAGCAATAATTTTTTTGATTAATGAATATCTTTCTTCAGCTAAAATTAAATTGGCCTGTGAAAAGATAAGTTTTTTAAATCAAAATATACAAAATGATTATTTAGACAAATTTACAGTTTATTGTTTAATAAATAATGATCGTAAAGAAGAAGCTCAAATGCTTTTAGATTTATTAAAAGAAAGAGGAATGAATGATAATTTTTTTGAAGATAAAATTGCATATTTAATGGGCTTTAAAGATGAAACAGGTCAAAAAATTAAAGATGACAATCTTTTAAATTTTTATTTGTCACATATCACAGCTAAAAGTTTTAGTTATGAACCTGATGAAACAACAGACAAATATATTTGGAGATATCTTTCTGCAGCTAACCTAATAAAAATTGAGAATGTCGAAGATGAAAATGTAATTATTACTTACGAAAAAGCAGCTCAAGAAAATTCTTTTCAAAGTGAAGAGGTTTTTAATATTTATAAGCAAATTCTCTTTAGCGTTGATCAACTTATGAATTCAACAGAAGTTTACAAAAATATGCCTAGTTATAAAGCTAGGGCTTTAATTTATCAAAGTATGCTACTGAGCAATGATGTTGAAAGAAAACTTTACTTGGCTTTTTTACTTAAAGATTTATTTAAAAAAGATCAACTTACCAATGTCTACATTGAAGAATTATCAAATATTTTAAGAAATATAGATATAAAGGATATTCCTGAAAATTATTCAGATATTGTAAAACAAAATTTAGAAAAAAATAAAAATACTCAAAAAATTCAATTTGATAATGAAATATTACATAGATCAAAAGTTTTAAAACATTTTCTAGAGGATGGTAAAAAAATAAAAAGGACCGAGAAAGATTTTAAGTCAGTTTATAAAAAAATAAAAAGAAACAAAAAGTATTTTATCTCTATAAAGGATATAATCGTATTAGAGTCCCTTATAGTTGATGGGATTTCTGTGCCTAAAGATTTAAATTATTCTGATCTTTCTTCCCAGTTAACAGTGCCACAAAACTTATCAGACCTTGTTACAAAAAAACAAACAGGCTTAGTTATGCTTAAAATTGTTGAGATAATTGGTGAAGATAATGTTGAAAGTTTAGATCCTGAAACAATATATTTTTTAAATAGAATTTTAAATGATTTAAATCTAAAAAAAATAAGAAATAATATTTTAAGCGAAGCTCTTCCAGTGCGGGTTTAGTTAGTATATAGTCTATTTTATATGGCTATAAGACAAATTTTGGTAGAACCAAACAAAATTTTAAGAGAAAAATCTACTCGCGTTGAGAAAGTAGATAAAGATTTACAAAGACTTATGGATGATATGCTTGAAACTATGTATGCCGCTCCAGGCATAGGATTAGCAGCAATACAAGTAGGTGTTCCTAAAAGAGTTATAGTTCTTGATATAGCT
>MDTE01194516.1_pt1 | contig 16605 bp, 13 predicted proteins | sample 811231 | NCBI WGS metagenome assembly MDTE01 (sample SAMN05326651, study PRJNA326480) | marine metagenome | isolation source: seawater | place: Indian Ocean: Red Sea | collected 2010
CACCTTCAAGGGCGCCCGCAACCCATACGCAATGTCCGAGGTGACATGATTCCCACCCACCGGCAGCACATGGGAATGAAGGACAGCGCCACTCTTGTAGATCGCTAGGTCGGTCGTACCGCCGCCGATGTCCACCAGCATCACACCCAGTTCCTTCTCATCCGCGGTCAACACCGCGGACGAACTGGCCAGCTGCTCTAGGACGATGTCACGCACGTTCAATCCGGTGAGGTTGCAACAGCGGACGATGTTCTGAGCCGCCGTCACCGCTGCTGTGACGATATGGACCTTGGCGGTCAAGCGCACACCACTCATACCCCGCGGATCCTCGATGCCCTCCTGCTCGTCGATCTTGTACTCCTGAGGGATCACGTGAATGACCTCACGATCGGCCGGAATCGCGAGCGTCTGAGCAGTATCGAGAACTTTGTCTACTTCTCGCTGTCCCACCTCGCCCGCACCGATGGCAACGACCCCCTCACTGTTCAGGGACTTCACATGACCACCAGCGATCCCGGCGTAGACAGTGCCAATGTCCACCCCAGCCATCATCTCCGCCTCTTCGACTGCGGCCCGGATGGAGTGGACCGTCTCCTGGATGTTCGTGACCACCCCCTTACTCAGGCCCGAGGACGGGTGGGTACCGATGCCGACAACGTCAATGCCACCTAAACCATTTCGCTCACCGACGATGCAGGCGATCTTGGTGGTGCCAATGTCGAGGCCCACAAGCACCGGGCTACGACCACGCTTCGCTTCAGTCACTGTAGGTCCCCATCCGGCGGAACGCCCTCTAGGGACGAGCCAATCCGCTTCAGATGCACCATTCGCGCACGATGCGCAGCAGAGATTGGCTGAGCGTCCACTTGCTTCCGGACGGCACGCTGGGCACTCCTTGCTGCACGGGGCACAACGACCAGACGGTCTCGAAGCCCGAGGTCGACGGACGCCATGGCAGTCATCGGCAGGCTTCCCGCCTGCACTGCCCGCTCAAGACGCCCAAGTCTGAGCGCAAAGTCCCTACGACCGAGATGGATGGGCAACCCCGACCTCGTGATCAAAGAGAGCCCAGCCTCTCCCTCGTATCGGATCTCCGAGATGTCCGCCACGCCAATAGACTGACCTGCCTCCAGCGCACGCAGAGCCTGTAGGCCCAGGCGAGTTGCCTCGCGCTGCACCGTCGCATCAGCCAACGAGAGTTCAGAGCCATGCACAGTCAACAGGGGCATGTCGAAGGGGTCCGAGCCGCCCAGCTTCTTGAAAACAGCGCCGCGCTGGTCAACCAACTTGAGGGGGTGGCTAGCCAGGATCAGCGCCGGCACGTGCTCCACAACACGCACTTGGAGCCTCTGCCCTCGGAGATCACGCTTCAGTTCGATGTCATCGACCCAGGGCAACAAGCGTGCCTCGTCCAGGTCCGGCTCCAGCTCGAGCAAGTTGTCACCGAGAGAGACGCCCAGGGCAGTGGCAAGCTCCGCGCGTTCGACCCGGTCGACGCCGAGAAACTCGATGTGGTTAATAGCGAGGCGATCGCTCTGCTTCAGGGCTTCGATACCTTGATAGCCGGCAACAAAGAGCCCCACCACGATGACTCCAACGATCAGCCCGAAGGACACGGAGTCGAAGACTCGAGAAGACAAGTCTCTGACATCGGAGGCCTTGCCATGCCTGCGACCGGTTACGCGACCGCTGACTCGCTTGAACTCGGCAAACGACTCCCGAAACACCTCATCGGCCTTGGGGAAGCCATCTTGCATGTCGGCGACCTCTTCCTTGACGAAGTGGGCCGATAAGCGCAACCAGTCCCAAATCCGACCTGGTGCCGTCTCAGGATCACGAGAAGCCATACGGATGCGCCGGGCGCCTGAGCGAGCTCGATCAGGAGCCTCCCGCAGGCGCCTCACAAGCTCAGTAGGACGGAGCAAGAACAAGACCAACTGGAGAGGCGTCACCAGCGCGACGAGAAACAACCTGCCGGCCTCGAACAGCAACTCGCCGATGCGGTAGTTCAGGCGAGCAGCTTTCCTAGAAGGCTTCGGCGGGGACTCCTTCAGAGCGCCACGGGCGGCACGCCTGCGCTCGTTGGGCTGCTGTACTGGCGATTGCGTCCAGTGGCTGGGCTCACTAGCCCAACCGGGCCCATCCTGGGCACCCGAATTCCGAGACTGCACCATGGCATCTCGCCTAGCTGCCCGCTCGGCAACACGCCTTCGACCGATGCGGCGGTTGGTGATCTCACCCCGCACCGTCTGACTCTCGAGTACGCCCATTGACCTCCGACCCCAGAGGAGCACGTGCTAGCCGAAGCACAGGCTCCCAGTGATTCATTTTGGGAAAATGCGCCAATACTGTCAATAACGCGATTTCTTTTAATTGTCCGGATCTTATGTGCGATCCACATGCATCTGGGGAAGACTCGCCTCTCCCACAACCCGCACCTCGTTCTCCAAGACGACCCCCCATCGGCGTTCTACCTCGTCGCGAACCCGCGCCATCAACTCGATGACGTCACGCGCAGTCGCGTCTCCCGTATTGACCACGTAGTTGGCATGAACATCGGAAACCAGAGCGCCACGTACTCGGGTCCCCTTGAGACCGGCGTCGTCGATCAGCTTGCCTGCTGGGGGGCCCACGGGTGGGTTCTTGAAGACACAGCCGGCGCTGGGGATGCGCACCGGCTGCGTTGACTTCCGGTAGTCAATGAGGTCCGTAATCGCGCGCTGGATGTCCGCGGGAGGCGCCGGCGTCAAGGCAAGGACACAGCACACAATGAACTCACCTGCGGGCAAGTCCAGGTGACGATAGCGGTAGCTGAGGTCCTCTTGTCGATACGTCTTGAGGTCCCCGGCCTCCGTCACCACACTCATCGTGTGCACTACCGAGCACAGCTCGCCCTCGTGAGTCCCGGCGTTCATGACAAGCGAGCCGCCCACCGTTCCCGGCACCCCAGCAAGCCCCTCCGCGCCAGACAGCCCGCGTCGCACGCAAAACTTGAGCAGGGCTGGAACAGCAACACCAGCGTCCACATGAACCAGGACACGACCATCGTCTTCAGCGAGGGAGCCGGAAGGTCCGGCTACTTGGACAGCACCCGCCTCGGCAGCCTGCTGCGACGCATCAAACCGAGACACTGCGTCGGCCACAACTTCGTCGCCCGACTCGGGGTTGTCCGCTCCCTCCCCCTCTCGCACGACGAACAGACGGCGAAATGGGCGTCCAAGACGCATGACAATCCCACGGATGCCGCCATCCCGAACCAGCAGGTTGCAGCCGCCACCCACCGACAACAGCGGCAAGCCCTCCGCCCGACACCAGGCAAACAAGCGCTCGATTGCGTCCACACTGGCCACCTCCACATAGGCGTCTACCGGACCACCGATACGAAACGAGGTGTGCTTGCGCATGGGTTCGTCGAGGCGTACCCGGCCGACATCCAGGGCGAGCAATGCCTCGCGCTGGGAAGAACTCAGTGTCAACTCACACCGCTTCCATCTCGAGGGTGGGTGGGGACATAGAGGCGACCACGCCTGCGATATCGTGGGACAGTTGCGTGACATCGCCCGCACCGAGGGTGATGACGACATCGCCCTTTCTCAGCCGAGACCGAAGCTTGTCGAGGACCGCAGAACGATCCGACGTATAGAACGCGTTCTTGTGACCGTGCTGGCGTAGGTCTCGGACAAGGGACTCGCTGTGGACGCCCTCGATGGGATCCTCCCCGGCCCTATAGATGTCCAAGACGAGCAAGAGTCCACAGTCATTGAACGAGCGCATGAACTCGGCATACAGGTCGCGGACGCGGGTGTATCGATGGGGCTGCCAGACCGCAACGACACGCCTTCCATAGCTCTCACTGGCGGCCTCAAGCGTGGCGGCAATCTCGGCGGGGTGGTGCGCGTAGTCATCGATGACGGTCACCCCTGCGTGCTGCTGACGAATCGTGAACCTTCGCTGTACTCCCTCAAAGCGCTCCATCGCCTGCTGAATGACTGGAAATGGGATGCCCGCTTCCATAGCGATAGCGATCGCTGCGAGCGCGTTCAGGATGTTGTGACGGCCCGGCATCTTCAAGACCACCGGCCCCAAGAAGTCGTCCCCTGACATCACCGAGAAACGCGCCACGCCCTCACGTATCGTCGCATCCACCGCCTGAAAATCAGCCTGTGATGTGAAGCCATAGGTCAGGTAGCGCTTCGTCACCAGCGGCAACAGCTGCTGCAAGACCGGGTGATCGAGACACAAAACAGCCGCCCCATAGAAAGGCACCTTGTTGATGAATGTCACAAAGGCCTCGTGAAGCGCTGCGACGGAGCCGTAGTGCTCGAGGTGTTCTGGGTCGATGTTGGTCACCACCGACAAGATGGGCGACAGGTGAAGAAACGAGCCATCACTCTCGTCGGCCTCGGCCACCATCCACTCGCCGCGTCCCAACACGGCATTGGTCCCCACCGAGTTGAGCTTGCCTCCAACGACGATGGTGGGGTCGAGCCCTCCTGCCTCGAAGAGAGCGGCGAGCAGCGAAGTGGTCGTCGTCTTGCCATGTGTCCCGGCCACTGCCACGCCTTGCTTCATTCGCATGAGCTCGGCAAGCATCTCGGCTCGGGGAATCACCGGGATCCCTGCTTCACGCGCAGCAATGACCTCCGGGTTGTCTTCCCGCACCGCCGACGAACGAACAACGACGTGGCTTCCCTCCACATTGCTCGGGTCATGGCCAAGGGCCACCTGGACCCCCATGCCCTCCAGGCGACTCGTAGAGGGGGAGCGTCGAAGGTCCGAACCACTCACTTGATAGCCGAGATTGCAGAGCACCTCTGCAATACCGGACATACCGATGCCACCGATGCCGACGAAGTGAATGTGTCGGGTCTTGAGGAACACTGCGGGTTGCTCCGTGGAAGCTAGTGCATGCCTACCGACCGATACATCGCATCCACCACTTCGGTGGCCGCGGCAGGCTTCGCAAGAGTAGCGGCCTTCCACGCCATTTGCTGCACAGCTTTACGATTGCCGTTCAGCCGTCCCAGTGTCTCGGACAGCAAGTCTCCGGTCAGATTCTGCTGCAGGATCATCTCACCCGCCCCGGCACGCACCAACTCCATGGCGTTGTACTCCTGGTGATTGTCCACGGCATAGGGGTAGGGCACCAGCAGCGATCCTCGCTGACTGATGCTCAACTCGGAGACCGTAAGGGCACCAGCACGACAGAGCACGATGTCGGCCAAGCGGTAGGCCTCCGCCATACCGTGAATGAACTCGTGCACCTCCGCTGACACACCGGCGGCTTCATAGGCCGCGCGCACGCGCTCCACGTCGCCACGTCCCGTCTGGTGAACCACGTGGAGCTGGCGGCGCAAGGCATCGTCCATGCGCGGCAAGGCTGCAATCATTGCGTCGTTCAACGCCCGTGCCCCCTGCGAGCCACCCACGACCAGCAACTTGAAGTGGTCACCGATCCCCACCGTGCCGGTCGAGTCGAGGGTCAGCATTTCCACAAAGCCTTCGCGAATGGGGTTGCCCGTCAGGAGAACCTTCTTCCGGGGGAAGACATCGCGAGCTCGATCAAAGGCAACAAAAACGCGATGGGCAATGCGACCGAGGATCCGATTGGTCAGACCCGCCACCGAATTCTGTTCGACGATCCCCGTCTGCTTGCCCATCAGTCGGGCCGCCAGGACCACAGGACCCGAGGCGTAGCCCCCAACGCCGATCACAAAGTTGGGCTTCTCTCTTCGGATCAACGCCATGGACTGCAACACCGCCACGGGCAAGATGGCAAGAGCCCTCAGGCGAGCGAGCCAACCCTTCCCCTTGATGCCCGAGACCTTGATGAAGCGAACATCCAGGCCTTCCCTCGGACCCACACGGGCTTCTATGCCTCGCTCTGTGCCCACGTAGATGATGCGGATGCCAGGCTCTCTCGCCTTGAAGGCCTCTCCGACGGCCATTCCAGAAAAGAAGTGCCCGCCGGTCCCACCGCCGGCAATAACGACCCGAATGCCGTCAACACTCATGGCACGCCCTCAAGACCCGCCCACTGGAACCGGTGCATCGGGGACAGCACCAGCCCGCGGTCGCCCGAGACCTGAGGGGATGCGGAAGGGATTCCTTGGAACATCGTCCAAGACAGTACGCCTCCTCGTCTGTCCAGTCACGTTCAACAAGATCCCAATCATCGCGAGAGTCAGCACCAGGGAAGAACCGCCGTACGAGATGAGCGGCAAGGTCAGGCCCTTGGTCGGAAGGAGACCCGTCACGACCGCCATGTTGATCGTCGCCTGCAGACCAACGAGCACAGAGAGCCCGATCCCCAACAAGCGGCCGAAAAGATCGGGCGCTCCGAGGCAGATCCGCACACCACGAACCACGAACACAGCAAAGAGCGCGAGCACACCGAGTACACCCAAGAGCCCAAACTCCTCACCGATCACCGACAAGATGAAGTCTGTGTGCGCGGCTGGGAGGTAGAACAGCTTCTGCGAACTCTCGCCCATGCCGGTGCCAAACAGACCCCCTGCGCGCAGAGCCAACCAGGACTGAATCAACTGAAACCCGCTGTCAGCCTTGTGAGCCCAGGGGTCCATGAAGGCCACCAGTCGTGCCCGCCGATATTCTGCGCCCATCAAGACGAGCCAGGAGGCAGGAAGCCCCACAGCCAACAGCGCTGCCAGGTGCCTCAGCTTCACGCCCGCAACAAACATCATGATGAAGAGGATCGCAGCCAGCGTCATGGTGCTTCCGAAGTCGGGCTCCACCAAGATGAGCGCCAGAATCAGACCGGAGAAGAGCAGATGAGGGAGGATCCCAATAGCAAACGTTCCGATGTGCGACTGCTTCTTCTCTAGGGAATACGCCAGGTAAAGCACCAGACTCAGCTTGGCCAGCTCCGATGGCTGGAAGTGAATGCCTGCCACCCTGAGCCACCGCGTCGCGCCGCCCATCGTCACACCCACACGAGGCACAAGCACAAGCACCAGGAGCACACCGACCAGGAGCAACAGCGGATAGGTCCAAGGGCGCCAGTTCTGGTAGGGAATGGCGGCCGTGACCGCCATGGCAGTCAGTCCGAGGCACGCAAAGACAGCATGCCGCCGGATGTAGAACATCTCGTCGCCGCGAACATCCGCCGCATAGATTGCGCCCGCCGAGTAGACCATGGCCACCCCAATGGCCAACAGAGCCAGCACGGCTGACAGCAGGATGGGGTCAACGTCTCGAAGTCTGCTCATCTCGGACTCACCTGCTCGTTTCTGATCGTTCCCATGGGCGTTACCGAAGCTTCAGGGTCATGACAGCGACCAGTGCCAGCACGATCGAGATAATCCAGAAGCGCACAATGATCTTGGGCTCCTGCCAGCCCTTTTGTTCGAAGTGGTGGTGAATGGGTGCCATGGCAAAGACCCGCTTCCCAGTGGTCTTGAACGAGACCACCTGAATGATGACGCTGAGTGTCTCGGCTACGAACACGCCCCCCACCAGCACGAGCAGGATCTCCTGGTGGGTGAAGACGGCGAGGGCGCCCAGCATGGCGCCCAGTGGAAGGCTTCCGGTGTCCCCCATGAAGATGCTGGCCGGGAATGTGTTGTACCAAAGGAAGCCCATGCCAGCTCCCGCTAGCGTGACGGTCACAACGGCCAACTCGGCGGCCAGGGGAACGTGCAGGATCTTGAGTTGGGCAGCGTAGGCGCTACTGCCCACAAGGTAAGCAAGAAGACCAAAGGTCAGGGCCGCCGTCATCACGGGCCCAATGGCCAGACCATCCAAGCCATCGGTCAGATTCACGGCGTTGGCTGTCCCCACGATTACGAACGCAGCAAAGGGCAAGTAGAACACACCGAGGTCCGGCTGTAGCCCCGCGAAAAACGGCATGGGCACGACCGTGCTCAGCAGAGGAATCATGTGCTCTGGAGCGAGGCAGGAAGGCACCGAGCAAGGTTGCTCCAGAGACGGGTTGTGAACCTGCAGGACGTAGATGCCCACGTAGAGCACTGCAGCCGAGATGATGAACTCCACCAGCAGCCTCAGTCGACCCGAGAGACCCTGACTGGTGCCGCTCGACACCTTTCCCCAGTCATCCAGAAAGCCAACAGCACAAAAACCGAGGCCGGTCACCAACACCATCCAGACCCAGGCGTTGTCCAGGCGAGCCCACAGAAAGGTCGACAAGGTAATCGCCGTCAGGATCAGAAGGCCGCCCATCGTAGGGGTGCCCGCCTTCACCAGGTGAGTCTGAGGCCCATCGTCTCGAATTGCCTGACCCAGCTTCCGCGCTTGCAGGAATCGGATGAATGGCGGGTAGAGAAGCATCGTCAGCAGCAGCGCGGTCGTCATGGCTGCCGCAGCGCGGAAGCTGATGTAGCCGAAGACATTCAGGGCACCGAACTCGCTGCGCAGCGGAAACAACAGGTGGTAGAGCACGACTAATTCCCCTCATCGCCAGGAAGGAACTCAATGGCGGACTCCATGCGCATGCCACGCGAGCCCTTGAGCAAGACCAGATCTCCAGGCGACAGCCACGCTCCGAGCAGCTCACCGGCCGCCCGAGAGTCGTTGGCGACCTCGGCTTCGATCCCAGCAGCCCGCGCGGCGCGCACTGCGTGCTCCATCAACGGACCGACTCCGACCAAGAGGTCAATGCCAAGATGCGCTGCAAGTTCCCCCACCTCGGCATGCAACTGCGAACCAGTGGACCCAAGCTCCAGCATGTCCCCCACAGCAGCGGCGCGCCTCCCCTCCGTCTCCAAGTCCGACAGGGCCCGAAACGCTGCTGCCATGGAGGCTGGATTGGCGTTGTAGGCGTCGTCGACGATGGTGACACCGCCACGCTCGGAGATGCGCATCCGCCGCCCGGGAACATTCACCGACTCGAGACCTTCGCGAATTGTCGCCGGCCCAACCCCCATGCCAACGGCCGCAGCGGCAGCAGCCAGAGCGTTGTGCACCTGATGGGCGCCTACAAGCCGTATGTGCACCTCGACCTCCTCAGCGGCGAGGGCCATTCGGACCCGGCTCCCCTCGCGCCCCAATGGCTCTATGTGAAGCGCCCGCACCGGCGCATCAGAGTCTGGACAGAGGCTGAAGGGGAGGCTCCGGGTACCGGGCGGCTTGGGGAAGCGGCGGGCGAGGGGGTTGTCCATGGGAAACACGAGAACATCGCCCGCAATGGCCTCTGCAAAGAGCTCACCCTTCGCATCGGCAATGGCCTCGACCGAGGGGAAGAATTCGAGGTGTGCCGCGACCACTTCTGTAATGACACGAACCTGTGGCTTCGCGATCTGCGCCAACGCCAGGATCTCTCCAGGCTCGGACATCCCCAGCTCAACAACCGCCCATTGGTGCTCTGGCTCGAGCCGAAGCAACGTCAGCGGAAGGCCTATTCGATTGTTGAAGTTGCCGTCCGTCTGGAGCCCGGGGCCCTCGCACTCCAAGATCGCCCCCAGCATGGCCCGCGTCGTGGTCTTACCCACGGATCCTGTGATGGCGGCCACAGGCGGGCGCTGTCGCCTGAGGAAGGCGCCCGCAGCCTCACCGAAGGCCACCAGAGTGTCTTCCACTTCAAGGAGCGGCCCCCCCAGTGCCTCTGGCAGCACAAAGTCGCTGCCCAAGCGCCCCCGCTGAACGAGAGCGCCGCACTTGAAGTCGGAGAGGACCTGCTCCACGAATCGGTGGCCGTCGTGTAGGTCTCCGACGAGCGCCACGAAGATCATCTGATCGGACATCTCTCGAGAGTCCGTACAGAGAGACCACGCCCCCTCGTTCGAGCCCGCCGCCAAGTGGGCGCCGGTCGCCGCCACCAGCTCCGCCACAGACAAGGCGCCTGGAGGCGCATAACGACACTCGGAGCTACTCACGACCACCGCTCCAAGGCACATGCAGCTTCCACCTGATCATCGAATGGGTATCTCTGACCAGCAATCTCCTGCCAGGTCTCGTGGCCCTTTCCAGCAAGGAGCACGACATCACCATCGCTTGCTTCCCCCACCGCCGCCGCGATGGCAGCCCGACGGTCACAGTGCCTCAAGTACGACGTTGTGGTGCCTTCCAGGCCAGCCTCCACCTGATCCAGAATGGACTCGGGGTCTTCCGAACGGGGATTGTCCGAGGTCAGAATCACCAAATCGGAGCCCTCGGCGGCAACAGCAGCCATGGCCGGACGCTTACCCATGTCCCGGTCGCCTCCGCAGCCAAAGACCGTAATGAGCCTCCTGGGCCCGAGGGTACGCAGAGCTCCCATGGCCTCCCTCAGAGCACCCGGCGTGTGTGCATAGTCGACCACCACGATGGGGCCGGCCCCATCTTCACGCTGAACTCGCTGGAGCCGCCCGGGGGCGCCGCAAGTCTGCCGCCAGCCCGTCTCGACAACGGCCAGCGAAAGACCCGCCCCGAGAGCACAGCCGCCAGCTAGCAAACAGTTGGCCAGATTGTGCTCCCCAAGAAGGGAGGTCGTCAGAAGGCCCTCCTCGCTTTCCCATTGGACCGGCACTGCGATGCCGTCGAGGCTCATCGCCGGCGGTTCCAAGGGAGCCAGGTCGGCGTCACCACGGACCACCGCTCCTGGACGCGAGGACACACGAAGGACTCGAGACCAGTCGGTGACATGACGACGAACGATTGGATCGTCCACGTTCAGGACGAACGTCGCGTCCGACTTGCCCCAGGTAGCCAGCCACTCGGACAGAAGGAGGGCCTTGGCCGCCTCGTAGTTCGCGAGGTCGTGGTGATAATCCAGGTGATCCCGGCCCAGGTTGGACCATGCCGCCACGTCAATCGCGAGACCGGCAACACGGCCCTGGTGCAAGGCGTGGGAACTCAACTCCACGGCAACGGCTTCGACCTCATCATCGACCATCTGACGCAACCACCTGTAGAACTCGGGCCCCTCGGGTGTCGTATGCGTAGCTTCCCGGGCGACCTCTCCACCGGGACCCGTCCAGAGAATCCCCGTGGTCCCCAGTGTCCCGGCACGCCCCCCCCCAGCCTCGAGAATGGAGCGGAGGATCGCTGCTGTGGTGGTCTTGCCGTTTGTACCGGTGATGGCGTGCACCTGCAGCGCTGCGGCGGGCTCCCCTTCGAGGACAGAGGCCGCCAGGGCGAGGGACCTTCTTGGATCGGGAACCTCAAGGCCCACGACTTTATCGGGCCACTGGTCGGGCCACCGAGACAACAGGACCGCCGTAGCGCCCCGGTCGACGGCATCGCCAATGAAGCGATGACCATCCAATTCCAAGCCAGGAATTGCAGCGAACAGACTTCCCGGGCCCGCCTGACGGGAATCCGCAGTCGCCTTGTGCACCTCGACGTCCCGGGGCCCCCTCCTGCTCAGGACGGGAAGGCGGTCGACGATGGCCGACAGCATCACCGCCTGGAGGTCTTCCTGCCCTGCCCGAGCGCCAGCGCAACACGAATCACAGCGCCAGGCTCAACCACCTGGCCCGGCAAGGGATCTTGAGTGGCCACGAGCCCCGAGCCTTCGTGCTCCAGCGACATGGAGCCCGACGTCAACACCACCACCGCATCCCGGAGCGACAGACCCCGGAGATCCGGCATCTCACCCTCCATCAACGTCACAGCGAGCATCTGTAGACGCTCTGCCAGCGACTCCGCTGAGCCTCCTTGCGCCTCAGCCACATCCCGGGGAGCAGCCCTCCTGTTTGCCACCACCACTGAAGACTTGGCCTCCAGGTCCGGCGCGACGCCGAGGACCCGAAGCGCATGGGTCGTGACCTCCTTGAATGCAGGGCCCGCTGCCTTCCCACCGAAGTGAGCATTGCCCTTGTTGGTGGGCTCATCCACCACCACAAATGTCACCACTCGAGGGTCATCGACCGGTGCAAACCCGACAAAAGAAGAGACGTACAAGTCTTTTGCATAACGACCATCGGCCACCTTCTGCGCTGTACCGGTCTTGCCACCCGAGCTGTAGTCGTCGAGACGCGCCAAAGGTGCCGTGCCACCTCGCTGCACCACCTGAGACAACATGTCGCGAATGATGGCGCTGGTCTCCTCTGTGATCACTCGCTCTCCCGGCCCATCGGGACGCCGGTCTTCCAGGACCTCCTGGTTCTGGCTCCGCACTTCGGCCACCACATGAGGCGTCACCTTCAGGCCACCGTTCACGAGCGTCGCGAAAGCCGCGGCGAGTTGGATTCCAGTCACAGCGAGGCCCTGCCCGAAGGTCTGATTGGCAAATCCGATGCGAGACCACTTCGCAGAGTCGTGAAGGATCCCAACCTGCTCGCCACTGAGGTCCACGCCCGTCTTGGCGCCGAATCCGAAGCGACGATAGGCCGCTTCGAGTCCAGCGGGGCCTAGGCGCTCACCAAGCTTCATGGAGCAGATGTTCGAGGACACCTTGAGCACTTCGCCAACCGTCAACATGTCATAGGCATGGGTGTCGTGAATGATCCGGCGCCCCACCCGAAAACGACCCTTCTCGCAGTAGACCTTCTCGTCAGGAGTGGCCAGGCCCTTGTCGAGGACCTCGGCGATGACAAACGGCTTCATCGTCGAGCCCGGCTCGAAGATCTCGCCCAGATTGCGATTCTTCCAGCGAGAGCGCTCGTAGGCCCCAAATCGATTGGGGTCGAAGCCGGGCGCCGACGCCATAGCGAGGACGGCCCCAGTCTTCGCGTCCAAAGTGACCACCCAGCCCGCGCGCGCCTGGCCCCGCTCGAGGGCCTCCGCGAGAGCCTGCTCCGCTCGATGCTGAATACTGTGGTCCAGGGTCAGGACCAGGTTATCGCCCTCGGTCGATCGACGGGCAAGGACTGCCGCATGGTTGACGGCACGACGACGACCATCACGAAACACCTGATACCGAAAGGTGTCGCCAGTCAGAGTCTTGTTGTTGCGAGACTCGAGCCCCTCCAGGCCGTGGCCATCCGTGCCCACAAAGCCAAGAACGGAGGCAGCGAGGCCACCACTTGGATATTCCCGAGTGGCCTCAGCAGTCAGGCGCACCCCCGGGATGTCCAGCTCTCGGATTGCCTTGGAGAGAGTCACAGGCAGCTGGCGGGAGAGCCAGACAAACCGAGTATTGGAGCGGGTAAGGCGAGCCTTTAGGGCCTCTACATCCTTTTCCAGCAGAGGCGCAAGCAACTCGGCAGCCGAGTCAGCATCTTCGACCATGCCGGGGTCGGCGAAGACGCTATAGCGCTCGACGGAGACGGCGAGGGGTCGACCCATTCGGTCGAGGATGCTGCCGCGCTGCGCCGCTACCGTGACGATGGACTCGTGCTGGCCTTCGAGCATCGCATCCAGCCGAGGTGCGGGCCCCAGGGCCAGATAGGTGGCACGCGCAATGACACAGAGCCAGAGCAAGAGGAACAGGACGAGCACAGCCGAAGTACGCATGCGTACGGCCAAGTCCTCTGGGGCCACAACCGCGTCCACTCGCCTAAGAGACGACGACCGTTCTTGCCGCCAACGACTCTTGTGGACCGTACTGTGACGACCGCTGCCACGGTCGCGAGACGGCCGTCGATACGTACCACTCATGGGCCGGTGCTCTTCCCCCCGTTGTCTGCAGGCTCTGAGGCGAGCATGGCGTTGAGTGCCTCTGGGTTCTCGGTGACCACGACCACTTGCCCAGGCTTCGGTGGGGCCAGCCCCAGCTCTGGAGCGAGGGTCTCCAGGTGTGCTGGGGAACGAAGTTGGGCCAGCCGGGCCCGTAGACGGCGTTGCTCGTTGGCCAGCTTCTCCTCATCGTCGATCAGTTGATCAATGCGATAGGTGATTTGAACCGTCTCCATTTTTGCCCAGGCCACGAAGACAAGGGCGACGCACACCACCACACAAGTGGACACCGCACCCAACCAACGGGCCTGTGATCTAACGGGCGCCATGGGTGGCTCCCTCCGACGATGTGCTTGCGGTCAAGCGCTCCAGCACACGCAGTCGGGCGCTGCGCGCTCGCGAGTTGGCGCGGACCTCCGCATCGGATGGCGCCCGACCTCGCCGATGGAGCAACCGAGCCTCCGGCACCTTGCCGCATCGACAGACGGGAACCTCTGGAGGACAGGTGCAGCCCTGCGCCAACGCACGGAAGTGATGCTTCACGGCCCTGTCCTCCCCCGAATGAAAGCTGATTACCGCCCAACGACCGCCAGGACACAGCCAGCGAAGCCCACTGTCGAGCAAGGCCCTCAACTCATCCTGCTCCTGATTGAGACTCATACGGATGGCCTGAAAGGCTCGAGTCGCTGGATGCACTCTCTTGCCGCGGCGCCCGCCCTTGGCCCGACTAATGACATCGGCCAAGTCCATGGTCGTCTCGAACCGTCGCTCGCCACGCCTGCGGACGATCGCGCGCGCAACCGCTCGTGAGTCCCGCTCGTCACCCAGCTCCCTCAACAGGGACTGAAGCTCACCCTCGGGAAGGCCGTTCACCAGGTCGCAGGCCCGGACGCCTTGCGTCGTGTCCATTCTCATGTCCAGGGGGCCCTCCTGCTGGAATGAGAATCCCCGCTCCGGGGCATCGAGTTGATGCGACGAGACGCCGAGATCAGCCAAGAGGCCATCCACGGAGCCTTCCTGGATGGCAAGGCCTTCAAGGGTCGATCCGAGAACAGACCAGGCACCGTGGATGACTTCGACTCGAGGCGCTGGGCTGCTCTTCCCGGCAAGCGCTGCAGCCAGGCGCGCCCGCGCAGCTGTAACCGCGTTCGGATCGCGGTCCATTGCGATGAGGACGCCGCCTGGTCCCAGCCGCTCCAAGATGGCGAGGGAGTGGCCTCCGCCTCCGGCCGTGACATCCACGTAGGTGCCACCCGGCCGAATGGCCAGCGCTTCGATCGCTTCGTCGAGAAGAACTGAGACATGATGAAACTCCCCTGCTCCCACGAGGTCAGAGGTCCTCTCCATCGTCTTCAAAGGCGAGGAGTTCCGAGAGTCCGTCGCCCTCCAAGACCGTGCGCATGGACTCTTCCTGCTTGGCCAGCCAGCGTTCCGAGTCCCAAATTTCCAGCAACCCCAAGAACGAGAGGATCACGCAGTCCTTCTGTAGGCCCGCCTGACGGCGCATCGGGGGCGGTATCAGGATGCGACCCTGAGCGTCGGGCTCGACCTCGGCAGCCGATGCCACATAGGCGTGCAGGAAGGCACGACTGCCCCGATCGAACAGGGACACGCCTGCAAAGCGTCGCTCCATCTTGCGCCACCGGGTGCCCGTAAATCCCTGGATGCCCCCATCCCAGGAAGCCAGCACCAGACAACTCTCGCCAGCCTCGGTGAGCTTCTCGCGGAGGCGCACCGGCAAGGGCAGGCGCCCCTTGTCGTCCATGCGTACATCGAACTGGCCTCGAACCTGGAACATTTCGCCCTGCTACCGGCTCTCCGCACCGCTCTCCACTATTCCCCACTCGTCACCACTATATGAAGGGCGATCCGGGAGGGCAATGGCTGATTCGTATTCCGATCAGGTTTTAATGATATCAGAATAGATATCATCGATATCATCAACGATATCATCGGCGCTGGACTCATCGAAACAGTCCAATAACGGCGTGATCTGAGTGCATTTGAGAGCCCCTGCAGCCGCGCCCAACCGGCCTGCTTGACCCTCTGGTTCAGCGCTGCTTCAGTGCCCTGTCGATTTCCCGCTTAGCGTCCCTCTTCTTCTCATCGTGACGCTTGTCGTGGAGCTTCTTGCCCCGGCCCAGGCCCACTTCGAGCTTTGCCCGGCCTCCGCTGAAGTACAGCTGCATTGGCACAAGGGTGTAGCCCTGCTGAGCCACCTTGCCGAACAGTCGCTTGAGCTCTCGGCGGTGCAACAAGAGCTTTCGCGGTCGTGTGGGCTCGTGGTTCTCCCGGTTGGCCTGCTCATACGGCGGGATGTGGACGTCCACCAGCCACGCCTCACCCTCCTCGAGTCGCACGTAGCCCTCGGTCAACGTGACCTTGCCGTTGCGAAGCGACTTCACTTCGGACCCCACGAGCACAAGCCCCGCTTCATAGGTGTCCTCGATCTGGTAGCGATGGCGAGCCTTGCGGTTCACCGCGATGGACTTGTGGCCAGTCTTCGCCGGTCCGGATCGTGCCATGACGACGCAGGCTACCAGCCCTTTCTATTCTCCGCCCGCAATGGGCATTACCCGCGCACTGCTCCCCAACGAGGAGCGTTGACAGCCCCGTGGCCCCATGGTTGAGTCCCCGACCGTCATGCGTCGCGCCGCCCTCGCCCTCCCCCTTCTTCTTCTGCCGGTCGCCTACTTCGCCGGCTGTGCTGGTGGTGGTGAGCCGGAGGCGTCCGACGGAAGCAGCGAACAGGCGGACGCATCGACGGAAACGTCCACGGCCGATCGAACCACAGGCTCGTCCAACCTCCAGGGCCCAGAAGACTGCGGTAATCAGAAAGACGACGACGGTGACGGCAAGGTCGACTGCAAAGACGATGAGTGTGGGGAGGACCCCGCCTGCAGCACCACGCCAGAGAACAGCGGCGATGCAGCATCCCAAGGACCCGAAGACTGCGACAACGGCCAAGATGACGACGGCGACGGAAAGATCGACTGCCTGGACAGCGCCTGCAGTTCCGATCCTGCCTGCGGGGCCGCCAGCGCAGGAGACGGGAGCGCTGAATCAGGCGGCCCAAAGAACTGCAGCGAC
>MDTE01010086.1_pt1 | contig 16603 bp, 12 predicted proteins | sample 811231 | NCBI WGS metagenome assembly MDTE01 (sample SAMN05326651, study PRJNA326480) | marine metagenome | isolation source: seawater | place: Indian Ocean: Red Sea | collected 2010
ATGTGGCCGAGGAGGTGACGATTCCAGCTGGAGTCGTCTTGGTGTCCCACTCGGCGACCGCTGTGGAGATTCGAGGCCTGGAGGATGACGACCTCGTCTGGCGTACTGCGCCGCCGGACACCTTTCAGGGAGACACCATTGCGTACTTCAGCACCTACCCCCTGTTGTTGGCCGCCCAGTCCTCCGCTTCGCCCGACGTGACCGTGGCGCTCGTGTTTGCAGAAGATGCCTACGGTCGCGGGCTAGCGACGCACTATCGTAGCCAGCTCTCCGCTTATTTATTGCCGCTGAGCGGTCAGCTTGTTCCTTCCTTCCCCGAGGTTCCCTACGACTCCACCGATCCCTCATCCGTTGCCGAAGTGGCGACTCGCATCAGCGAACTCTCGCCCGATGTCGTTATTCTGGTTGGCTACGAGGAGGCCGCGGACATCTTGGGCTCTGTGTCCCAGATCGCGAACCTTCAAGACGTGGCCTGGTTTGTTCCCGATGGCGTGCGGACCGAGGCCCTGCGGATCGCCTTCTCTCAGGAGAGCGACAAGCCGGAGTTTCTGTTCGGAACGGCGCCGTCCTCTCGAACCGACTCGGTCGTGTTCCAGGCGTTCTCGGACGAGTATCTGAGCGAGTACGGTCAGGGGCTAGTGGCCGAACCACAGACATGGACCGAACACGCATACGATGCCACCTATCTCTTGGCCTTTGCGCTCGCTTCAGTCGACGGGGAACCGACGGGTCAGCAGGTGGCTGCGGGTCTGAGCAGGCTCAGCGACCCAGAGGGTAGCGCCGTGTCGGTGGGCCGGGACTTCTTGGTTTCTGCCACGACGGTGATGGGGCAGGGGGGGACGTTGCTGGTCCATGGGGCCTCGGGTACGGCCTCTTTTGATCCCACCACAGGAGACCCTCAGAACGCCGACATCTTGCGCTGGGATCTTCGCTCCGAGGGACCGGGCAACTGGGTCTACGAAGACTGCGGGACGGCCTCTAGCTACAGCGCAGAGCAGCCCTTGGGATCCCCCGATTGGTGTGCGGCGTTGTGTGCCAGCTCGGCGGGTGACGACGATGACTCGGCCGGTTCGGACGAGGAGCCCTGTAAGCCTGATGGAGTTCCGTGACCGGTCGCTGGTGGAATTCTTAGGCTCGGCGGGTCCGAGCAGACAGCGGCTGCGACTCAGCGGCCGAGGCCCTGGCAGGTGAGCTCCGCTGCTTCCCGGCATTCTTCAACTTGAGTCACCAGCGCTCCGAAGTCGCGATCAAAGCGGTCGATGTTGGCGAGCCTGTCTTCCATCTTGTACCGGCTCGGCTCGAAGGACTTGAGCAGCTTCTGCACGGGTGGCCGTACCATCACGTAGCCCTCGACCAGCTTGGTGCTTGCGGGAGCTTCGTCTTCGAGCATTGCGCGGGTCCCGAGCTCTTCCTCGAGCTTGGCGAGGGAGTCCAGCAGGTCATTTGCTTCGCGTCGGATGGTCGACAACATACTCAGCTGATCGCTGCGTTCTTTTTGCTCACGCAGCCTCTTCGCCCAGGTCGTGGGCCCCACCTGGGCGCCGGTGAGCTTGAGCTGGCCGGCGAAGCGCTTGAGATCGGCGCAGAGCGACGCATCAGGGAGCTTCTGTGCCGCTTCAGTGGCCTCGTCAGACTCGGGGAATCTGGCCATGAGGCCATACCAGTCGAGCGGGTTCTCGCTCTGCAGCAGGCGTTGCCGCTCTTCAGCTTCGGCCACAACTCGGTCGTGGACGGCGAGGACCTCGGAGAGGCGAGCGTGTTCGCTCGGGGCAATACGCCCCTCCACCTTCTTCAAGCAGGCCCTGGCCGCGTCCCAGTTCTTGAGTCGCTGTTCCACTTCGCACAAGGGCGCGAGTAGATCCGGGTCTTCTGGTGCCCAGTCCAGCCCCGCGAGGAGCAACTCTCGCTTGGACTCTCCGTGTTCGAGGGCGGCTTTCTTGCTCAGCCACTCGATGGCGAGCTCCTTGGCTTCCGCTACTTCAGGGGTCTCGGGAGCCTCGATCGCTACTCGCTTCAGGGTTGCCGACGCTTCTAGAGTGTTGCCCTCCAGGTACTGGGCTTCGGCTTGCTGCAGGATTTCCCGGCCCTTGTTGGCACAGGCGGGCAGCAGGACGAGCATCAGCAATGCCAGGCCAAGGGCGCACGACACGGACGACGGAGAAAAAGGGCGGTGGATCACGACACAGCCTCCTCTTGACTGTCTTCAGAGCGCAGGAACGACAGCACCAGGTCGTTGAAGACCTGGGGTTGGTCCATAGGGGTCCCGTGCCGGCTGTCCTTGATCTGCACCAGCTGGGCATTGGGCATGCGAGCTACATAGGCTTCCTTCTCAGCGAAGGGTGTGTAGTCGTGTTCGGCTGCTAGGACGAGCGTTGGGAGGACCAGTTGGTCTATCCGATCGATGATCGACCACCCTGCGAGGCCGTCCAGGGCGGACAGGTACGCGTGTTTCTCGTTGGCGCCGTAGCGTTCGATGGTCATGGCTCTCAGCTCTTCCTGGCCCGGATCGGGGAAGAGCCGCTTGGCAATCAATTGGGCCAAGGTGGGGACACCGAGCATGCGGATGACTGTCTGGCGCACCTTCAACTCCAGTCGCTTTCGCCAGTGGTCCAGGCTGAAGTCGGGGGTGCTGTTGACGATGATTAGACGATTCAATCGGTCGGGATTATCGACGGCGAACTGAAACGCAGCCGCTCCACCCATGGAGTAGCCCAGGAGGTGAGTCTGCTGGATGTTCAGGTGGTCGAGCAGAGCCATGAGATCCTGGGCGTATTGGTCGACCTTATAAGGGCCTGGCGGCTTGCTGCTCTTTCCGAATCCCCGCATGTCGGGGAGGATCAACTGGAAGTGTTCACCCAGCGTCTCCCACTGATATTGCCAGTCACGCCAGCTCGAGCCGAGCCCGTGGAGAAGCACGAGAGGCTCGCCCTGCCCCTTGACCTCGTAGTTCAGTTCGACGCCCGAGCATGTCAGGACCGGCATGCCACCCTCCGCACTTTGGCCGTTGGTGGAGCGCTCGGCTTGATTGCCCCCCACCTCGAGGCAGGTGCGGAGTGTAGCGGAGGCAGGGTGGGTTCGCTACGCGTGCCTATGGGCGGCCCCAACGGCTATGATCTACGCGTCGTATTCGGTACCTAGGAGTTCTTATGTTCTTGTCCACTCGGTTTGTCCCAGCAGGCGTCTTGTGTGTCTTGGTGTTCGTGGGGAGCGCTGGCTGCGCGTGCGAGGAGGAGTCAGTGGATGGCCCCACCTGGTACCAAGACGTGGCCCCCATCGTCTCCGAGCACTGCAGTGGTTGCCACTCACCGGGGAACATCGCACCGTTCTCGTTGTTGACGTACGACGATGCCGAGGCCGTAGCGGGCTGGATGGCGCAGCAGGTGGAAGACGGGCTCATGCCCCCATGGGGCGCTCAGGACACCGATGAGTGTGCGACTGCTGGTCCTTGGCAGCATGATCCACGGCTCACCGACGCCGAGATCGACACGCTAGTGGAATGGTCCGCCAACGGGATGCCCGAAGGCGACGTCGAGGACGCGGCGTCGGTGCCGAGTCCGCCCTCCACCGCACTAGACAGCGTGTCGGCAACTCTCGCCCCGGATGTGTCCTACGAGGCGACGGGGACCACCGATGAGCTGATCTGCTTCAGCTTGGATCCCGAGGTCGACTCGACCGTGTGGATCAATGGCTTCCAGGTGAATCCCGGGAACCCGGAGGTGGTGCACCACGTCCTGCTATTTGCCGATCCCGGTGGCCTCTCGGAGGCCCAGGTAGGTGCTGAGGGCTATTACCCGTGCTTTGGCGGGGTTGGACTCAACTCCGCGACGCTTGTGGGAGCCTGGGTGCCCGGGTCTCTGCCTACGGAGTATCCCGAGGACTCGGGGCTGGCGATCGAGCCGGGCGATCGGATGGTCATGCAAGTGCATTACCACCCCACTGGAGGCGATCACGCTCCCGATCTGACCACTGTCGATGTGCGATGGGTCGAGAGCGAACCCCAGCACTACGCATTGATGAGCTTGCAGGGCAACGCGAGCAGCGAGCTTGGCGGACTGCAGCCGGGCCCAGGTGACGAGGGTGAGGTTGAGTTCCGGATCCCCGCAGAGGCCCAGGGACACACCGAGACGATCCTTGCCGAGCTGGGCATTGGACCCAACATGGACGTTCGCCTCTGGGCGGTGGCGCCCCACATGCACTTGGTGGGGGTGGACATGAAGATCAGTGTGGTCCGAGAGAGCCCCGGTCCCAACGAGAACTCCCAAGAGTGCCTGGTCCATGTGCCCCGTTGGGACTTCGATTGGCAGCGCATCTATCAGTACGACTTGCCCACGGACGAGCTCCCGCGGGTCGAGGCTGGCGACACACTGGAGCTCCGCTGTACCTATGACAACACACTGGACAATCCCGGCTTGGTGCGAGCTCTCGACGAGGAGGGTGTCTCGGCGCCCCAGGATGTGTACCTGGGGGAGGGCACTTTGGACGAGATGTGTATCGGTGGCTTTGGGGCGGTGGTGCTCTAGCTGGAATCTACGGCTAGGCTTCAGTCCCTGTGACGTATTCTGTTTCGGTGTCCTTCCACAGCCCGTCCTGGTCTCGATTGCTCTGCCTAGTTGGGTTTGTTCTCGGGGTCACTGCTTGTGAGCCCATGGAAGACGAACTGCCCGAAACCTGCACCCTTGCAGGCACTTCGTGGCAACCCGGCGAGACAGCATTTCGAGATGCGACCTCCGACTGGGGGCTGGATGCGCTGGGCGTCCGAGCCGTGCGGGTCAGCGCGCTCGACTTCGACCAGGATGGCTGGACGGACCTCCTGGTCCGCAGAGGCGGGGGCCCCGATCAATATGCCGATGGGGGCAGCCGCAGTCGGTGGCTGCTGCGCAACACGGGCATGGGAGCGTTCGAGGATGTGACCGCTGCCTCTGGCCTGTTTGTGGGCCGGTTGGAGTCGCGGTGGGGCGCGAGGCCGGCGGAGCTGGTGGCTGCAGGCGATGTGGACAACGACGGCGACGTCGATGTCTTCACGGCCAAGTCACTCACGGATGTGGAGGCCGTCGGCCAGGAGACGTCAGAGCTCATGCTCGGGCAGGGGGATGGCACGTTCCTGCTCGGGCCCGAGGACAGCGCCAGCCGCAATGGGGGTCACCCGGTGGTTCCCAATGGTATTGCGCTCGTGGACGCGAATCTGGATGGCTACTTGGACATCTGGATGAGCAACAACAAGAGGAGCCAGGACAACTCGCCGCTTCAGGATCGCCTGTACCTCGGTGCTGGCGATGGCAGCTTCGTGGACGGTACCGCCTCGTTGGGCTTGGAAGCGGAGCGCTGGACCCAGATTGAGACCCTCAACGAAGCAGGGGCCCATACCTGGGGTTGGGGCGCCACAGCCTGCGATCTCAACAATGACGGGCTGCCCGAGCTGATGTCTGCCTCTTACGGCCGAGCCCCGAACCACTTGTGGCAGGGCCGCCGAGAGGATGGAGATGTCGGCTACGTCAACCGCAGCGTTGCCTCGGGCTATGCCTTTGACCACCGCCTGGACTGGACCACCAACGTCAATGCCCAGTGCTACTGCAGAGACCATCCCGAGGCTGAGGACTGTGACCAGGCGCCCCCTCCCACTTTTGATTGCAGCTCGCTCGCGGCTGCCTTCGGTCCCAACTATCGATGGTCGCACAGCGGTGACCGCGAGCCATGGCGCCTGGCGGGCAACAGTGCAACGACGACTTGCGCCGATGTGGACAATGACGGTTGGTTCGACCTGTTGACGGGCGAGATTGTCCACTGGGACGTGGGGGATAGCTCGGATCCGGCGGAACTCCTGTTCAACAGCGGCGAGCGCGATGTTCGATTCGATCGCCCAGGAAACGAAGCGGTGGGTCTCGTTCGAGACCTTCCCGAGGCTGGGTGGGACAACGGCGACATGAACAACGCCATCTTCGATTTCGACAACGACGGTTGGCAGGACGTGTACATCTCCTCTTCCGACTATCCCGGGACCCGAGGGCACCTCTATCACCAGGTAGAGCCTCGTAGATTCGAGTACGTGGACGTGGAGGACGGCATTGACCACCTGCGCAGCGCGGGAGTCGTGGCGGCGGACTTTGATCGCGATGGTGACCTGGACGTCGCCGTGGGGCACTCGCGTTTTCGATGCGGCGGTTCATGGGGCAACGATTGCTATGCCAACACCCAACTTCGCTTGTTCGAGAACCTGCAGGACGGGTCCAATCACTGGCTCCAGCTGCAGCTGGAGGGAGCCTCGGGGAGCAACCGCTCAGCCATCGGAGCTCGGGTCACGATCGAGCGATGTGGTCTCGTCTGGAGCCGGCAGGTGGACGGCGGTCACGGACACCAGGCGACCCAAGAGGATCCTGTTCTCCATTTCGGCCTGGGGGATCAGGACCAGGTCTCCGTCTCTGTGCACTGGCCCGATGCGGCCCAGACGACCGAGACCTTCACGGTCGATGCTGACGCTCGCTATCGGGTGACTCAGGGCGAGGGGATCGTGCTCGTCGATCGCTGAGCGGCTCAGGATGGGGGAGGGTGGTTCGGGAGGATTTCGTCCCAGTGGTATCGCCCCTCCTGCAGTGGCGGGACCTGCCAGTTCCACTCGCGAGCGACGATCTCCAACAACTCCAAGAAGACGTGGGCGGTCGCCCCGTACACCACGTGGCCCTCGATGTTGAAGATCGGCGACAAGGCGGTCACGCCGTGTGCGGTGAAGGGGAGCGCATCGATGTGATGGAGCCCCAGGTACTTGGCAACGGACACGGTCAACACCTCAGCTACCTCGTCGCTGCACGGTCTATAGGGCCGATGTGGTACCTCCGCAGCAAAGGGAACAAGACGGAAGTCCGATGTGTAGAGAGGAATGGACGAGAGCTGACCCAGCACCTGGGCCTCGTCAATGCCGATCTCCTCTAGCGACTCTCGAAGCGCTGTGGCGCAGAGGTCGTCGTCGCCGGGTTCTCGGCTGCCACCGGGGAAGCAGACCTCTCCGGGATGGTCCCGGAGGTTCTGGGATCGCAGGGTCATGAGGACGCAGAGATTCGGAGTCCAGACCAGTGGGACGAGCACGCCGGCCTCCAGGTGATTGGTGCGACCCGGCATGGCATCCATCCACTGAGTGGGATGCGCGGCAAGCGCTCTGTAGAGGCCCTCTCTTTCAATCACAGCATGCTCCGAGTTCACCGGGAGGGTGGCTGGTGAGCGACTGATTGGACCGGCGCTACTCGCTGTCGGTGAACCAGCCCATTGTGCCCGAAGCCTGGATGGCATCGCCCAGCCGCCGCAGTGCATGCGTGTAGGCGGCGGTGCGCATGTCGGTGCCGATCTCTTCCATTAGCTGGTAGATGGCGCCGAACTCTCGAGTCATGATCGTCTGAAGGCGGCTGTGGACCTCCTCCAGTTCCCAGCTCAGTCCAGCCCGATTTTGCACCCACTCGAAGTAGCTGACTGTGACCCCGCCGGCGTTGGCCAGGATATCGGGTACCACCAGCTTGCCCTGTTGTTGGAGGATCGCGTCGCCGGCAGAGGTCACAGGCCCGTTGGCCAGCTCCACAATAAATGGGGCCTTGATGCGCGCTGCATTCTCTTCGGTGATGACGTTCTCCACGGCCGAAGGAAGCAGGAGGTCGACATCGAGCTCCAGCAGTTCTTCGTTGGTCACGGGTTGATGGTCGATCAACTCACAGACCGACCCCTTGCAGTAGACACCCTTGAGTTGCCGGGTCTCGTTCTTGAAATGAATCAAGCTGGGGACATCGAAGCCCTCCGGCTTGTAGATGCCACCTCGCGAGTCGCTGGCGGCGACGATGCGGTATCCATCGGCGTGCAGTAGTCGCGCCACGTGTTGGCCAGCGTTGCCCCAGCCCTGAACGGCTACCCGGATTCTGCTGGGGTCCCAGCGCTTGAGGCGCTCCAGCTGCTTGATGCAGTAGTAGGCGCCCCGCCCGGTGGCATCGTCTCTTCCCAGGCTTCCGCCGAGAGCCAGCGGCTTGCCCGTGATGACGCCGGGCTGCTGCTTGCCGGCGATCTTGGCGTACTCATCCGCCATCCAGCCCATAATCGTCGCGTTGGTGTAGACGTCCGGCGCAGGGATGTCCGTGTCGGGCCCGATGAAGGGCGCGATGCGGGCGATGAAGCTTCGGCTCAGGCGCTCCAGCTCCATGCGGCTGAGCTCTTTGGGGTTTACCGAGACCCCACCTTTGCCTCCGCCGTAGGGAATACCCACTACGGCACACTTGAAGGTCATCCAGAAAGCAAGCGCCTTCACCTCGCCCATGTCCACTTGGGGGTGGTAGCGCAGGCCGCCTTTGGTGGGCCCCCTGGTCGAGTTGTAGCGGACTCGATAGCCAGAGAAGACCTTCAGCGATCCGTCGTCCATGCGCACCGGCACGGCGACCTGAATTACCTGCTCTGGTTGACGCAGTCGGGTGATGGTCTCTGGGTCTACGGCAGCATGGACAGCGGCGCTCTCGAGCCGCTGCAGCGCGTCAGCAAAAATGTCGGATTGGTGGTCGGTCATGGTCCCCTCACGATCTGTCCCCTGATTCGTTAACAGCCCCGCGACGTCATACCGCTGGACGGAGGGTTCGGCAAGATGCTGGGGACACAGTTCGGTGGTCTGTTGTCTTGCGCCGGAGCACGGAGCGAAGGTATGAGGTGCCCATGGTCAGCATTCCAGCCTTGCTCGCCATTGTCTTCGTCTCGGCGGTGGTCCAGACCCTCCTCGGGTTTGGCTTCGGCATGGTCATCATGGCGCTCATTCCGCTGCTGATGGATCTCAAGCAGGCGATCCCGCTCGTCAGCTTCATCTGTCTCCTCATGAATGCCAGCTTGCTCGTGCACCTCCGTCGGGACGTGGCGCGTTCCAAGTTCGGTCCGCTGTTGGTCGGCGCTCTGGCGGGAGTGCCGTGTGGCGTCCTGTTTCTGCGCAGCGCCTCTGAGGCTGTGCTGATGCTGTGTCTAGGCCTGGTGATTGTCGCATTCGTGATCCGATCCCTGGTAGGGCTGGGTCGTACCCCAAAGGACATCAGCAGTGGCTGGGGCTATCTAGCGGGCCTTGGCGGGGGAGCCTTGGGCGGCGCGTTCAACACGGGAGGAGCGCTTCCAGTGATGTACACATCCCGCAAACCCTGGAGCCCAGTGGCCGTGAAGGCGAACCTTCAAGTCTTCTTCGTCGGCTCCAGTGTGTTCCAAGTCACCCTCTTTCTGAGCTCGGGGATGCTGAGCTGGGAGGGGATCCGCTTCGACCTCGTGGCGTTTCCGGCGATCCTTGCTGGTATGGGTGCGGGAACGCTCTTGTCTCGTGGCCTGGACCGCAAGAAATTCAACAATCTGGTGCTGGCAGGCCTTGTCTTGATGGGAGCGGTCTACCTCTATCGAGGAGCCATTGCCCTCTGAGTCCGGGTGGGTTCAGCCGCCGATGTAGGACATCTCGATGGGCTGAGTGGATCCGCGGACGGAGCTCCTCTGCTCTGAATAGCGGTCGGAGCGACGACGCCACACACTGGCTAGCAGGTCCACGATCCCCTCGTCATCCAGGCCGTCCCGCAAGGGTCCCTTGAGATCGGTGCCTCGCTCGGCAAACAGGCAGGTGTAGAGCTGGCCCTCCGACGACAGGCGCAAGCGGGTGCACTGGCCACAAAAGGGCTGGGTCACCGAAGAGATGAAGCCGACCTCGCCCTCGCCATCGGCGTATCGATAGCGCCGCGCGACCTCTCCTGGAAACGCAGGCTCTACGGGCTCTAGCTTGAATACCGCGTCGATCGTCTCAACCAGTTGGGCCGATGGCACGACCTCTTCGCGCCTCCATCGGTTGGTTCGGCCGACATCCATATATTCAATAAAACGAATAGTTATGCCAGAAGTCTTAAAGTAACGAGCTAGCTCTAGCGTCGTGTGGCAATTGCGCCCTCGTCGCACCACCGTGTTGATCTTGATGGGCCCGAGACCCGCGGAGCGCGCAGCGTCGATACCGGCGAGCACTTCACTCACCGATGCCGCCGAGTCCGTCATGTCCCGAAAGGTGGTGTCGTCAAGAGAGTCGAGGCTCACCGTGACACGGTCGAGCCCAGCCTCGGCCAGCGCTGTTGCTTGCTCGGCCAGGAGTGTGCCGTTGGTTGTCAGCGCGAGCTCCAGATCAGGTAAGCCGTTCAGGAGTTCGATGAGGTGGGGGAGATCCCGACGGAGCAGTGGTTCCCCACCCGTCAGCCGTACCCGTCGAACCCCCAGGCGATGGGCGGCCCACACAACCCGGTAAATCTCTTCGAAGCTCAGCAGCTGTTCTCGGGGCAGGAACGCATGGTCGCTACCGAACTTTTCCCTTGGCATGCAGTACCGGCAGCGCAGGTTGCAGCGGTCCGTCACCGAGATCCGAAGATCACCCGGCTGGCGTCCTAGCTGATCCCGTGGTGCCTGCACTAGGGGAGTCATCGTTGGCTCCATGAGGCCTCGTGTTGGGCTGGCATGCGGGCAGCATCGTAGCGTGTCGAGAGAACGCCTGAGTCTGTGCCTAGCCCAAGCGGATGGATTTTCACGGAGCGGTTGGCTCGGAACCGAGGAGTAATTGGTCTCATCGAAGGGAACCCATTGCACTGGATATCATGGTATATAAATTCAGTAATATTAATTATTTATACTGTTGTAAATAATGTAAATAATTAGCGGTTGTAAGACTTGTGCTGGAGGGGTTGTTCGCTGCCTTCTCTCTCCCACTGTCCGCTGAGCTTCGCGACGCGTATACTCCAGCCCGCGATATCGTTGATGATTGCCTCGGTGCCCACCGGGGTGAAGCAGGTTTTGGAAGGACTCTCACTCCATGGCGGATCCCGGCGAGCTTCTTGATGCGGACAGTGGCTTTCACCAGTGCAAGCGATGTCGGCATGGATACATGCTCTACAACATCCACGACACGCATATAGGTAAGGCGCTTCATCACTACGGAGAGTGGGCTGAGGCTGAGATGGTGCTCCTGGGGGCTATCTTGCAAGAGGGTTCGGTCGTCATCGATGTGGGAGCCAACATCGGCACGCACACGGTCTTCTTCAGCAACGCAGTGGGAGCAGCCGGGAAGGTCTTGGCGTTCGAGCCTCAGCGGATCCTCTTCCAGGCCCTGTGCGCGAATGCGGCCATGAACAGCCTGACCAATGTCTTTACGTTCAATACGGCGGTTGGAGCAGGCGGTGGCAACATTACGGTTCCCGCCATTGATTACAGCCAACCCCTGAACTTCGGTGGAGTCAGTCTTGTGGACGCTGAACAAGGCGCCACAGTTCCTGTTTTGGGCCTGGATGAACTCCTTCTGCCCGGCTGTCATCTGATCAAGATTGATGTGGAGGGAATGGAACTCGAGGTCATCAATGGCGCCGTAAAGTTGATCCAGAGTTGCAAGCCTGTGCTCTACGTCGAGAACAACCAAAGCGACCGCTCACCCGCTCTTATTGCCCGACTTCAAGAGCTCGGTTACCACCTCTACTGGCACTTCTCGCCTTTCTATAGCCCCGACAACTACTTCGGGAACGAGGAGAACGTGCTCGGCCACTGGGTCAACACCAACCTCCTCGCAGTCCCCATGCCAGTGGACGGCTTGCTGGACGTGACTGGTGTGGACGACACGGCCGAGGCGGCGCTGGAGCGGCTGACGGGTCAATCACCGGTCCCCGATTGATCAACTCTCGATCAGTGGGCAGTTGCTGAGGTCCAGCTGGCGGTAGTTGGACAGCTCTGGGTCGTGGTTGCTGCTTGAGTCATCCGACCTGACTGTCAGCTCCGGGTTCTGTGGGCTCAGGGGGAGGGCGAGCCGGTCACTTCGGCTGCTTTTTCAGGCGTGTTGTTGGCGTGGAGCGCTTCCAACTGCCTCTCCAGTCGTTGGATTCGTGCCTCCAGCAAATCAGCCTGATCGCTCTGTTCGATGCGGGCAAGGTCCACATTCAAGATCACTGTCTCGGTGGAGATGAACAACACGTACATGTTCATGACCAAGAGACCCAGGACCGCGATGAGTACGGTCATGCGAGCCATCCAGGCTCGGCGCTCACGGAGATCCTTGAAGTAGGAGAGGTCTTTGACCTCTTCACTAACATTCGTGTCGAACCTCATGAGCTGCTCCTCCTGCTGACGTTCTTGGGTGTCTCGGCGGTGATAAGTCACCTTGTCCCACGCCGCGGTCGTGAGAGCATATCAGTGGGTGCATGCGAGGGGGGGGGCTGGTGCGCTTTGCGTCGGAACCTCCCCCCTCAGAAGGCTGCCTGGTACCCTTCAGCCGTGCCAAAGCCGCCCCACACAACGAAATCGCCCGTGGGTTCTGCCCCCAAGGGTGGCTCGCCGCGTCATTCCATGGTGGAAGTCGGTGGGGTCGAGCTGGGTCTATGGCGTTGGTTCGAGGAACCTGATGGCTACCCGCAGATGGCCTCTACGCCTTTGGTGGGCCTCCACGGCTTCACGGGAGCGGGACTGGACTTCCAGCCCCTGGTGGACTGCTTGGGCACTCCGTTTCTGGCGCCAGACCTACTGGGTCATGGCTCCAGTGCAGCGCCTGCGTGGGCGGAGCCCTACGCCATGGCGCCGCGCCTCGAGCGGCTGGCCGATCTCATCTCCAGGAGTTGTCCTTCGCCCCCCGTCTTGTTGGGCTACTCCATGGGTGGCCGAATTGCTCTGCAGTTTGCTGTCCGCTACCCAGAACTGTTGTCGGGACTGGTGTTGGTGGGGGCGACCCCGGGGATCCAGGAGATGGATTTGGCCGCTCGCCGCAGGCGGGATGACGAAGATCTTGCCCGGCGCATCGAGCAGGACGGCATGCCGTGGTTCGTTGAGTACTGGCGTGCTCAGCCCGTCATCCGCTCCCAAGAGCGGATTCTGCCGCTCCATCGTCAGGCCATGAAAGAGCGTAGGCTCCAGAACCGCCCGCTCGGCCTCGCTCAGACGCTGCGCGGCATCGGCACGGGCCATATGAAGCCCGTGTGGCAAGAGATGGCCACACTCGAGGTTCCCGTGCTCCTGATGACAGGGGCCGAAGACGAACCGTTTTCGGCAATCGCCGCATCCATGGATGCGGTTCTTCCCCGCTCTCTCGCTGTACGGGTGGAGGAAGCGGGGCACTGTGCTCACCTCGAGCAGCCGGCGGCGACAGCTAGATGCATCCAGTCCTTTCTGGCGCAGAGCGTGCCGCTTACGGCTGGAATGCGGAGCTCTTCCGACCGAGAAGAGCCCACGGAAACCCGCGAGGCCGACGCACCTGCGGAGTCCAAGCACAGGGTGTCGAGTGTTGTCCTGGCTGCGCTCAGCTTGTTGATGGCCTTGCTCGCTGTTGGTCCCGGTGCATGGGCACAAACCGGTCAAGCCGCATTCCCCATCGTCAACGGTCAGGAGGAGCCCGAGTTCCCAGCGGTTGTTGCGCTGGGCGCCGAGTTCAACGGCAACGCGTTCAGCGCGTGTACGGGGACGCTCATCACGCCACGGATTGTGTTGAGCGCGGCGCACTGTGGTGGAGACCTCCCTCTGGAGGCCATCGTGGACTTCGGCCGCGCATTCTTTGGCCCAAGCGTGGACGCGCCCACCGAGGTGCTGACCTTTGAAGATCTGGTGTCCCACGAAGACTACGAGGAGCTCGAGAGCTCTCTTGGGGGGTCTCGTGGGCGCAATGACATCAGTGTGTTGGTGCTCGAGTTCGAGGCGTCGGCACAACCGCTGTGGTTTCGCCGAGCAGAGGTGACAGAAGACCACCTAGGGGTTGAGCTGACCTCCATTGGCTTTGGTGCGACGGCTGGTGGGGGTGGGGGTGGGGGAGTCAAGCGCTCGGCAGTTCTGACTCTGGACGCGCTCGACGAGCAGTTCTTGATCTCGTTGAGCGATAGCAACGAGAACGCTGCCAACATCTGTGGTGGAGACTCGGGCGGACCTCAGGTGGTCTTTGACGGCCAGCGGTGGGTCCAGTGGGGGGTCCACTCGTGGGGCGACAGCAACTGTGTGGCGATGTCTGGGAGCACCCGCACCGACCTGGTCTCCGACTGGCTCTTGGATCGCATCGAAGAAGTTCATGGAACACGTGATGTTTGCGACATAAATAGCCTTTATGATGATGGTTTTTGTGATGATATGTGCGATGAGTTGGACCCTGACTGTGTGGAAGAGTCCGCCGAGGACGACGATTCTGGGGCCTCTTCCCCATCGGATCCTCTGGGCTGTGGTGGCTGCGCGGTGTCGGGCTCCAGCGGTGTGCCCCCGCACCTAAGCGGCTCGCACCGCTCATGGCCAGTGGCCTGCTTCTTGGTCTTATTCGCTCTGTCTAGGAGCACGAGGAGGAGCACCTGGCACGCCTTCTGCAACAGGAAAGCGCAGAACCTGCTTGGAGTTCAGGATGCGTACCTTCCTCCTTCGTCCCTTTCTCGTTGCGATCACCCTACTGGTCTCCAGTGCGTCCGTTGTTGCGGCGGAGCCAGCGGCTCAGCCTGCTGACGATACGCAGACGACACAGCGTCAACTGGAGCGCAAGCACACAGTCAAGGCCGGCGACTGGTTATCAACCATCGCTGTGCAGCACGGCATCAGTGTAGCTGCTCTCATGGCTGCGAATGGCCTCAAGGATGACGGCATTGATGTCGGTGATGTCCTTGTAATTCCAGCTACTTTGGAAGCTGTTGGCAAGCCCGATAGGTCGCGAGGCATGGCTCCACGCCGCCCGGCGACCGGCGCGATGGCCAAGAAGGCGCTTCCGTCCGCTGCTTCCCCCAAGAAACAGGGGTCCACTAGCGCGGCAACAAAGGAAGTTCGCCCGGTCAGCAAGGCCACGAAGCCCAGCGTTCTCGAGACTGCAAAGCCCAGCCCTTCGGTGACCGAAAACGTGGCACTGAAGCCCAATGTCGCTCCAGCTTTGGCTGCTGAGTCCCAGCTGTCGGCCACCACAAGCCCGGAGAGGCCCCAGCGGACAGAGAGTCCTGGCGCCGCGCTCCTAAGTGGTGGATCGTTGCAGGACAATCTCCAGGGGCCCTCCGAGCGGGCCCAAGGTGTCGGGATCCCGACGCTGAATGTTCCAACCGTCAAGCCACTGTCACGAGCCTGGGCTGGGGTGGGCGTGGTGGGCTTGATCTTGCTCGCCATGATTGCCCATCCCCGAACGCGCCGTCTCCTGCTGGACCGAGCCGCCGGCGTTGGCAAGGGTCGAACAGTCGACTTGGACGCGCGGGTGGACGTCTTGTCCAGCTTCTCCGTGGGCAACGGCCAGCGCATCTTGTCCTTGTGCGTCGATGATCAGCGATTGCTGGTTGGCGTCAGCCAGGGCCGCATGGACGTTCTCCATCGGTGGTCCACCTCAACCGGTTCCGAGGCCCCTCTCGCCGCGGATCAGCCCCCAGAGAGTCTGTCTGCTGCGGATGCTGTGATCGCTGCCATTGCCGCGAAGCCAAAAGCCCAGACCATTGCTCCGATCGCTGCTGGTGCCGAGGAGCGTGCTCGGGTGGCGACCGTCACAGTGGGTCCCAACGAGGGACGCCAAGATCAGTGGATCGCGTCACCGCCTGTTGCGGGGCAGGCGCGGGCCGATGTGGCCAGCGCCGCTGCAAACGAGGCTGTCACCCCTTCCTCAGACCATCTCATGTCCCTCTGGAAGAACAGTGTGGATACGCAGGACCTAGACTCCGAGTTGGAGGAAGATACTGATTCCGGTTGGTGGATGGAGGGTGCGACAGGGGACGAACTGGACCGCCTGGCGGATGGCCCCGACAGCCAGCAAGAGCCGGTCGACGAGCTCCTGAATCAGGCCACGGCGAAGAGACGCCGTGACCAGGCTGCCAGCGAGGTGCTCGCAACCTTGCGGACCCGTCGGTTGGTGGACGAAGGTGGGGACGCAGATCCCGCGACCCAGGCTGCCGGTGCTCAAGGACGGTCTCCAGGGCGGCGGGTGGCTCGTCTCGGTCGCCGCTCTCGGTTGAGCTCGGGTGCAGCGGCTGCTGCATCGGGTACGACCCTGAGTGATGTGACCACCGTGGTCCGACGGATGCTCTGAGGAGTGCAGAGACCAGCGCAGAGATCAGCGATCGAGCTGTGTGCGACAGATTGAGGGATCTCCGAGGAATATGCCGCGGGTAGAGGTGTTCACCCAGAACAGGATGGATACACTCACCTAGCAGCCCACAGGCGCGCTCTGCGGCTGCGTTCCAGGAGACCAGGATGGTCCACTCGGACTCTGAACGTTCCACGTCTACCTTGCCCCTTCGGCTCAAGCTTGTTCTTGCCTCTGCCGTGATCAGCGGATCGCTGGTCGTGGGCGGGGCAAGCCTGTCTCGCGCCGACCACAGCGTGGCCCCTCCTGCTGGTGCTTCTGGCGTAGCTTCCTCGGCGCTCTCGGGTTTGTCTGGGCCCTACACGATTGCCGATGCTGCAGAGCGGGCGTTGCCGGCGGTAGTCAACATCTCGACGACTCGAACCCGGCAGGTGGGGAGTAACTCGGGGCTTGGTCCCTTTGGAGACGACCCGTTCTTTCGACGCTTCTTCGGCGATCCCGGTCCGGATCGCGGTGGTCCCCGAGAGCACCGCGAGAAGAGCCTGGGCTCGGGGGTGATTGTGTCGCCGGACGGTGTCGTTCTGACCAACAATCACGTGGTGG
>MDTE01166285.1_pt1 | contig 16602 bp, 8 predicted proteins | sample 811231 | NCBI WGS metagenome assembly MDTE01 (sample SAMN05326651, study PRJNA326480) | marine metagenome | isolation source: seawater | place: Indian Ocean: Red Sea | collected 2010
CGGTAAACATCCGCCCGGTCAACGCGCCCATTGTCCGACTGAGACTCGACGCGTTGTTCGGCGTTCGAAGCGTCCAAGTCCGAGCCTTCGTTCGTGACGAGCCGCCCGTCGCCGTAGGATATCTCGTGGCGACGAATACAGACGCGAGCGGCGGGTGGACCCACGTAGGCGACGACGTGAGCGCCCGGCACCCAACGAGCAGCCTCGCGCTCCCAGTTGACCAGCGTGGACAGCGGGACGACGACGAGAGCGGGACCCCGAGTCTCGAGGCGGGACGCGCGCTGCGCCCGGAGCACGTAGTCGACGAGAGCTAGCGACTGAGCCGTCTTACCGAGGCCCATCTCGTCGGCGAGAATGCAACCGCGCTCGCGAACCACGAGGTTATGCGCCATCCATCGCACGCCCTCCTTCTGGTACCCCCGCAGCACGTCGCCCTCGCTCCCGTACCACTCCCTGCTTGGCGTGAGTTCGGCGTCGGCCTCGACGCTCTGAATCGTGGATTCGCCCCTCGCACGGCGCGCGGCATCCAGCTTCTCCTCTCGCCGGGCCTGAACCGCCCCGTAGGCGCGCAAAGCGACGTCGCCGTCGGACCTGGACTCGACCCACTCGACGGGCTCCCAGGTGGCATCCTCGTACCCGAGCCCGCCGCCCCACCTGACGAGAGCCTCCCGGCGCTCGGGTGACGACGTCACTCCGGGCGGCGCTGGACTTGGTTCGCTGTCCTCGGCCTCGGGGCGCCAGCATCGGTCGCGCGTCGCGACGACGGATGCGACGTTGAGGCACGCCCGGCGCACGGCGACGCACGGCCCAGCCACCCTCGGGTGCCTCTCCCAGAACCTGGCGAGCCTCTGCGACGCCACGCCCGGGTTCATCGCGGCCGTCAGGGCCGGGAGAGGCACCCATGAGCAGTGAATCAGCGCGCGTCCCTTCCACTTCACGAGGATATCGACCCCGTCCTCGTCGGGGGTCCCCGAGTTCGTGTCCACGGCGTCGACGCTCGCTCGCCATCCCAGCAGCTTCTCTACGGCGGTGGCGTCCTCGGTCATCGCGCCGAAACCGTTCGTCTCCACGATGAGCCACTGGTCGACGGGCCACGACGAATACGGGGTGGTATCCTCCGCCAACGCCTGCGCCGCGTGCATCGATCCCTCCGCGCCCGCCTCGACCGCGGGACCATCGGACGGTCCGTCGGGGTCGACGTCGCAGTCGCCGAGGACGTCGTCCCAGAACGACGCCTCCGCGTTCGCCTTCGTCTCCTTCTCGCTCTCGGCGTGGGTGGGAGACGATGAGCCGCTCGTGTTCATGAGCTGCTTCGCCATGGCGGCCTCATGGTCATACTCCACGAGCTCCATCGCGGCGGCTTCCATGTTGCCCGCGTGCGAGGCGAGCACCTCGGCGATGACCGATGGGTCGATCTGGTCGAAGGTGCGCTCCAGGCTCTTCTGCTCGGTGTGGTACGCGCATCGTCGGGCGGCGGCGCGCCTGGGCGCCCTCTCCCGCTTGGATCCCTCCGAGTTGTGCGTGTCGAACGCTCCCATCTCTCCGGGTTTCGGCCTCGCGGGGGACGAGTGGTGTGCTGGCAACATGAAAAAACTCCCCTGTTTGAAATATTTGAATCCCAGGGTTAACCAAAGGGCAAAACACGCAAAAAAACAATCCGGTGTCGTGTGGGCAATTAGTCAGGGAAAAAATGCATTTGTCTTCACCCGGGTTCGAACCGAGGACCTTTCGCGTGTAAAGCGAACGTGATAACCAACTACACCATGAAGACCGCTTGCTGCGACATTGATAGACAAATTATCACGCGAATTAGACTGTCCTAACTGACTGCCATATGGCAGTCTGGAGGAATCTTAGAAATATGAAAGGACCCAGCTATGATGCCCGGGAGTCCAGTGGACCAGCCTAAGTTCGCACGCGCGCCGCTCAGGCGCATCACAGGCGGGAGGCGCGGTTTGTCGACGCAGACGGACGATACCCCTCGAACACCGATCGCTCGCACAATGTCCGCTCGCTAGCCGTGTCGGAAGCACGCGGTGGGCCATAAAGGGTGTGGGATGGATCTGGCGCGAACTGGAGCGGGCACGAACGGGGACGGGGTCGCCCCCCCCAGGGAAACGCGGGTCGTCCTTGGCGCCGATGTTGGGGTCGCCCCGCTGGGAGACCGGGGCGCCGCTGACAAGGTCAGGGCGCCGACGCCGGATGACTCGTTCGCGTCTCCCTCGTTCGCCAACTCGCACGGGTGGCAGCACGCCAACCCATTCGCGCCAGACAGCGGCTACCAGTTCGCCGACACCAGCCGGGGCGTCAGAATCCCACCGAAGCGCCGACGAACGGAGTCATTCCTGGGACCGGACGACGACGTGCAGCCGACGCGGGCTTTCGGCGCGTCTCCGAAGCGCGCGCTGAGCGAGCTCATGGCCAACAACCTGCAGAAGCTGAACGTCTCCCCGGTTGCAATGTCAATCTCCCCGGACGACCGCGGCGGGTTCAGATTCCCCTGGCAGGGCACGCGCAGCCCGAGGGTGTCCGACGGTGCGGCGTCACCGTCGTCGACCACACCCTTGGGGGGAACGACCGCGGCGACGATGGACACGAGCGCGTCGGCGATGAGCACGGGTCGGAGCGAGAGCGACAAGGACGTCGACGACAAGGAGGACACAGAGTCGGTGGAGCGAAGGGTCTCAGCGACGCCGACGGATCGCGGGCTCGCGTCCTTCCCGTCCGCCACCGGACACGAAATGAATCCAGGGCAAACGTGGGACACGTCGTCGGAGAAGATCGTGGTGCCAGACTCGCTCCTCCTGCGCCGCAGATCCGCGCTGTCGCAGCAGTTAGCCAGACCTCTGCCCCCGCTGGTCGCGCCGAGCTTCGTCGCGCCAAGCTTCGTGCTTCCTGCCGACGTGAGTATGGTGTTGCCGTCATCTCCGTCGGCAGATCCCTCGCCGAAGACCGACCTACGCAAGCAGGCGATCATGAAGCGGATGTCGCTGCTGCACTCGACGCCCAACCGGGAATTTAAGACGAGGGATCCGCCGACATCGCCTACTGCGGCTTTCCACCCGCGCTTCTTCCTGCCGGCGGCCGCGAAGGAGGATGGGAAGGCATGTGAAGACGATGAGGACCACCCGGACCATTTCGCGATGGAGTAATGATGCTAACTCTCGCTAAACTAGTTTGCTAACACTTAGAAAAGGATTTAGGACCCGTTGTACAACAGGCGCACGGCGTGCCGGAAAATGTCCCGGTGCTCTCGAATCGAGTACTGCGCGAAGTACCTGAACGAATCGGACCCTTCCAGTTTCTTACGACACACGCAGGCCCTGCACAGCTCCGGAAGCTCGCCCCGTCCCCCGTTGTCGTAGTCGACCCTGACGCTTCCGAGGAACACGTGACCGGGTTCGCCCACGCCAAGGCAACTCATCGGGTGTCCCAGGTACAGCCTGACCCGTCGCACGTGGTGACCTTCCAGCGGGATGAATACTCGATCGCCCGCACCCACGAAGACTCCTCGCCTCCGCGCGTTCTCCGCCTCATCTGGGTCTGTCAGCTCCCGCGCCTCAACCCGGACGAACAGTTCAACACCCTCAAACCCGTGGCTATGCTCACAGCCCCAGTCGTCGAGAACCTCCCGTCTCCGAGCCTCGATGAGGCCCGCAAGGTGACGGCTCACCGCGAACGCGCATCTCGCTTCGAACCGGGAGAGTTTCTTTGGCGCATCCGCCATTTGGATGGGCTCGAAGCGGTCCTCTTTACGTTTGTTTGCGTCGACTCTTTTCCATCCTCCGCCGACCGTCTCCTTCGGTGGCTTGCGCCCGCGCCCACCGCCCCACGGTGGCCGCTGCGTCTCGTTGCATGATTTTCCGCGCACCGTTCGATGCGTCGAGGTTTCTTCCAGCAACGCGGGATCGATGTAGACGTCCTCCAAAGTTTTAGAAGTTTTTGGTGCTGGCTGGGTGCACAGGTCTGGGTCTGTCTGCACGCCGCGGTGGAAGACAACCTCCACACGCGGCGTCGGCGGCGTAGGCAATGACTCAATTTGTGCCACCCGCCTTTTCTCAACCAGCTCCGCGAACCCTCTGCGCATCGCGAAGGTGGTCCGGCGCTCCTTTTCCAGCGCTCCGTCGAGCGCCGAGGGAGACGAGTCGGCGAGGATTGTCTCGATGGCCCGACGCAGCACGGGGAACGACGACACGCGCGCGGATGAGGACACATTCTGTGGGTGTCTCGCATGAACGGTTGACCTGTATCGTGTCGCCACCTCGGTGTCCCCCCTGGTGGACGCGACAGCGATGCTTGGTGGCGGGAACATCGACGTCGTGGTCCTGGCTGTGGGCGTCGGAAGACGTGACGACGAGCGCTCCACCTCCTCGTCAGTATCACCGCCGGCGCCGAAGAGCTCTTCCCACTCCTTCGCTGCGCTGGAATATCCCCTGCGAACGGCGGAGTCGGACTCGCGTTTGACCCGCTCGGCGGTGTGACCCGCGCCCGCGCTCCCCGACTGGCTCTCCTGCTTGTCCACGAGTCGCCCGAGGTCGAGCATGAGCTGCGCTATCCTGCGGTCGGCGGCTTCGACCGCCGCATTGTACCCTTCCGCGTCCATCTTTCGTCTCAAATCGTCTAGGCCATGCCTGAGACCACCACCCCCCTTGCCTCTCCGTGCCTCCGCTACTGACTCCACCTGGAAATTCCAACGGCAACAAGAACTTGACAGGGCCGGTGCCGACCATTTTCACTGGCCTGTGACACGCCGGGTTTGAGACCGGTTTCGCGATGGCCGAACTCGCGAGCATTCCAGCGGATCGCCTAATGCCGGCGTCCGTCGATCCCGGTCCCGCGGGCTACCCTCCCGTAAAGGTGCGAGCGGCAGCCGCCGACCTGCTGCCGGCACGATCGCTGTACCACCAGGAGACGCAGTCCCTCGTTCGCGACTTCTTGACATACGACGAAATTCCTGGTGTGACCAACTGCTCAACCGCGAACCTACCGGCCGGCTTCCGCATCGAGAGGCACGTCCACCCCTCAAAGGTGAGTCCTTTCTTCCTGCATCCTCGCACGCGTACTCGAACTGACGACCTGGCCTCACAACCCTGATGTAACAGTACGAGATTTTCCTGGTTGGCGGGGGCAAGGGGGTGTTTCGGGTATGGCAGGCGGGAGCGAGCGAGAGCGACGAGCCGCGCGAGGTTTTCGAGCTGAGAACGGGCGTGTGCTGCACGGTGGGACCGGAGGAGCCCCATGAGATCGAAGCTTACGAAGACGGGCTGGTTCTGACCTACCTCGGAGTAGTGGCGCCCGAGTCCAAGTAATAAAAAAGAAAGAATGAAAGAATGATAAAAACATCTCGGCCACGTCAAGGCCCCGTGACCAGCTTCCACTTGTTCTTCCCCCCGTCCCATTTCCTATTGTGACGATCGACGTGTGGCACGATGTCAAACTCCATGTCGTACCAAATGTGGCCCGGGTTCCTGTGCTTGCAGCACCATATCGCCGCGTACTTTTTGATTCGGTTGGAAAACTTTTTGGCATCCTCCAGGTCCTCGAACCGACTGAACGCCCCAACCATCGAGGTGAAGTTCAGCACCTTGACGTCCTTGTATTCCGTCAGGAGCGTCTGGACCTGGACGTCGGTAAAGTTTCTGGCGGCGACGATAGTGTTCTGGCCAGCGGGCGCGGCCTTCCCCACCGCCTGAGTGCACTCTTCCCGGCCGCACTCGTCAACCAGACTCACCGTCACGGTTGAGTCCCTCACGTTTGTTGGCACCAGGGGATTTCGGAAGAAGCTGTATTCCCTGAAATCGATGTGTGGTCCGAATTCCTCTACAGGCTGCTCCCTCGTCCACGTCTCCACTTCGAACACGTGGTCCATCGGACACAGGTAGGGCAGCGTTGTGTCCGAGCCCGGAATAGTTCCCTTGTGCGGAGCCCACCACCGGTCAAAGCCGCAGTACAACTCGGGCATGACCAGGACCCTACCGAGCTTCTGCGCAATCTGAAGCGCGCTCTTAACTTGCAGGATCTGATGATTCACGAGATCGAAGTGACCCTCCACGCTTTGCGAGTTATCGAGGAGCTCCTTCGGGACGTCCGGCGTGAACACCAGAAGTCCTCCAGGCGGGTCGTAGTACTCGGGCGAGTCCTCCCAAAGCAGTGCCTCGCGCATCCTATGACGTTTACCCTCGGTACCCGAGTACTGAAAAGTAGCGTGCACCACATAAGGCTCGAGACCGACCTTCTCGTGCATCCTCTGGACGAAGTAGGTGTGCCCACTCGCAAACATGCTGACGGGAAGGATGCCCACCTTCAGCTTGCCGTCATATCCCGTGACGACGTTTTTATCATCCTTCACGGAAGGTCCTCCGCCGCGCCTGTACAGATCGTTGAACACGTTCTGATCCCACACATTGTCATCCCTCTCCAGCACATCTACCCACTCCTTTGCGAGCTCCTTCGCGGTGTGGCGAAGCAGCATGATGCCGATGTTAGCAGCCGAGTGCGCCTTCCTTGGATCTTCGAGTCCCTCACCCTCCGCGGTGTTGGCCAAGTGATCGCTCGACGTCAGCACGTCTGCGTGGGGGTACTTGGCCATGTACGGGAGCGGATTACGTAGCCACACGGTGTCCACGTCGGACACGAGAATGTCGAAGCCCATCTCCGTGAACAGATGGATCAGCTCAATCTTCTTGCGACCCATCTTGTGGAAGTTCGCCGTGCCCCAACCAAAGTCCTTCGTCGTGAGCCCGCTCTGCATGGCAAACGTGGGCACCTCGTCGTCGATGAGCTTTTCTAGCAACTCGTTGTCCATCGCGCCGACCATGTAGTTTCGCATGCCACATTTTCGAACGTTCCTCACCCAGTTCCTGACGAAGTCGTGGTAGTGGTGGTTCGCCCAAGTCACCATCACAATGTTATCCTCGGCGTACCTGCCAACGAGCTCCGCGGTGAGCTGATTGTCCTCCGCGAGCTTCGACTTTGGCGCGACGTACTCCCCAGGCTTTCCCACGTGGATCCTCGTCGCGTTAACCTCAGTCTCTACGGTGGCGTTTCCCTCAGCCTTCACGACGACCTGATCATCCGCCCCGAGAAGAGGAGTGGGTGGAGGAGGGGGAGCGCGAGGCTGGGCGGGTTGAGGTGGAGGAGGAGATGAGGTGGGCTGTTCCTCCAAGTCATCGACACGCGTTTCCGTTGGAACGATCGGTGTGATGCTCGCAACGTCGACTTTAGGCTCCGATGCGCCCATCCTCGGCTCGCGCGTCTCGCCTCCCGCTTGAACACCTGCCGATATCACGATGCCGACATTTGCCGCGGGGTTGCTGTTCGGGATGCTCACCGGCTGCGTCAGGCGGAAACCCGTGTAAGAGATCAACGTGATGAGCACGGTGTACACAATCAGCCGTCGGACAGTGCATCTCATGGTACAGAACGGGTATGCCCTCACGGCCTCGCCTCCCACGCTGTGTGAGCACCAAGCACCCTGTATTCTGTCCAAACACCTCCGATCGTCGGGAGGAAAAATGGCAAAAAATCGGCCCCGAAATCAAGAGGCAGAAAAACACCACGGTCGATCGAGAGTCCACAAAAACCGGCTGTGGACTTCCAAACCACCTGAAAAAATCCACGGACCATAAACCCTGAGTTTCAAACGAGTGTCGGGAGAAAGGAAGAGCGAGTTTCAGATGACGGGAAACGAAGCTCTCAGACTGAATTCGAGGAGTATGCGCATTGGATGGATGCCCGCTGCGAGCTCGGATTGAATCGGAGTGAAGCCGAAACGTAAAAAGCAACCGTGAAAACAAACCGAGACGCATGTTACGATTGAGTTAAGTTCATCTGAAATGACAGCGTGGACATCAAAAGCCGTGATTGGAAAACCAGCGATCACTTCATTGGCGGCGCTGTACAGAAAACAAATCGAAATTTAATGAGAAAAACAGGCATCCTCGTTCTCGACGATCGGACGAGCTTGCTCCAAAGAGAGCTAAAACGTAAAACCAACGGGGTGAGCGAAAAAAAGCAAAGAGACTGCAACAATGACATCTTGAGCCTGCCTGGTGGTAGAACACAGAAGAATGCACTCATCTCTCAAGCGTCGGCGTCTTAATCGAATGCATTAAACTCAGGAGAATAGGAAAAAATGAACGCGTGATATGCCTGGAACTCCATATTTGAATTGAAAGAGGTGACTTACTCGCAGAGAGAGATGATCGGAGAAACAACAGCTGGGCTATATTCTCATTTCTCACTAACCATTATCGATCGAGGATTCAGTTTCGGCTGGTATCATGGCTTACGCTTGCTCGCTCTTTGCTTCCACACGTGTAGCAACGCATCTCGTTGGCATGTAAGCTTTGTGCAAAAGTAAAGAACGAGTTGACAGCGTCAAGTGATTGTTCATGCATTTTAAGCATCAATAGCACTCAAGAATCTGTTTAACCACCCCTCCATCATAATATCAACACAGCTGTTATTAGCAAAGTCGTCGACACCCTTATTCACGCAAATTTCATACCGACACAGGTTTAGCTGAATGCAAAATCAGTTGATTTGCACGCTTGCTCATCACTTTGATTGAGCGCAGTTTTACCTGCTTAGAGAATGATTGTTAACATTGTCGTTCACTTAACTGAGATGCGCCTGCGATCTTCATTTTTATATGCGCTTGTTCAATCGTCATGATGCGCTGTTTTTGCCTTCAGCTAAGGTTTATATTGCGTGGACAATCGCAAGGGTACATCGTCATCAAGGCAAAATTTGTTTGCATTACTTGCATGGAATAAAGAAGTCTGGTAGATATCTTCTATGGAGCTGGTACTTATCTGGCGAAGGTGTTTTTACTTCTCAGGGAGAAAGCAACCAGCTCGCAAATGTCTTTTCTGCCCGCGCTTTTCTTTCTTTAGGATTTGTTCCCTCTCGTTTCTTCTTCAATCATCATCTTTTACTCGAATCTTTCTCCAAACCGCTACAATTTTGTTTCGTAACTAACTATCCATTCGGGTCAATCGCAGGAGTAATGTTTTTGTTGTTCACATAAAACCCGGCGCAACACGTCTTTGATCAGCCTTATTCACTCCACCAATACCTTATTCTGGGTCTTCCTCTACGACGCACACATAATGTCGCTGTCCCTATTTTGTTCATTATGTCGTTGTTTCTTGCGCCGGCCTTACGGCTCATCAGCGTTCTGATAGGGATAAATTTCTTTTATAGTTTACTTGCTTGATCCGCCACTGCGCCGATGATACCTTCGTTATTTCGTAGTCTACCTTGGAATACTATGCACCTTGGAATACTATACTAGCTATTGATTCCGTCCGCACGTTTCTTCTTCGTTAGGAGGCAGGCGGTCGAGCAGCAGTCTTCTCTCGAAAACCATGCGTCCGTTCCGTGTTCGTAAAAAAATCCGATTCGCCTTGCGCTTTTCTCAGACCCCGATCAAGCCACTTTCGTGATGGTTCGGTTAGACCTTCGTTCTCTCTCTATCATCTACCTTCGTCTTACAGGTACGCGGGTACGAAGGTAGACTAGCGCTAGTCTAGCTCTACGAAGGTCATCTTTACTTGACGAAGATATCTCGTTTCGCTCGACTTTCGACAATTTTGATTTCGGCCCATTTCCTCGATTTTGGCAGTTGGGATTATTGTTGGTGACGTGGTTCCGTGGATAACACAATCACCATGGCTGCCGGCCGCGCCGTGGCCACGAACGCTCTCTCGCGTCAGATCAACTCTCGTTGTTCTGTTTCCAGGAGCATCAAGCTATCTGGAGTCGTCCAAGCCCGTAAATTTCGTGGGAGCTCCACAATCGTGATGGTTCAGCGCGTCGAGAAGAGCGACGCCGAGTGGGCCAAAGAGGTGAGAAATCGATACCAAGCCATCTTCGTCCGGTCCGCACATACATCTCGATCTTGGCCCGTTGCTGACTGTGCCCCTCTGTCAACTGCAATCTCGCAGCTGGATAAGACGTCCTTTCAGGTCCTTCGCAAGAAGGGCACCGAACCCGCAGGTACCGGAGAGTACGACAAGTTCTTCCCCAAGGAGGGGCACTTCGTCTGCAAGGGCTGCGGAAACCCACTGTACTCTGCGCAGTCTAAGTTCAACTCAGGCTGCGGCTGGCCCGCATTCGACAAGTGCTACAAGGGCGCGCTCATCACCGAGACCGACATGACCTTCGGCATGAAGCGCGTGGAGATCATGTGCGGAGCGTGCGACGGTCACCTTGGCCACGTGTTTGAGAACGAGGGCTTCACGCCCACCATGGAGAGGCACTGCGTGAACTCAGTCAGCGTTTTGTACAAGGAGGGTCCCCCGCCTACTCCTCTCGAGGAAGAAAAGGTGAGCACCGGGGAAGGAGGTGGGGGTATGTTCGGCGCGGCGTCGTATCCGCTGATGCTACTCGTGCTGGCGTACCTCCTCTCCGGGGTAGTCGGGAAAGTCATGGATTTCTTCATGGGTGCTCAGTGACCTCGCACCGCTATTAGTAGCCTCTCCTGCCCTGTCAAAACGGTCGATTATTGACGCCACTCTCTATTATTTCCTCTCAGTGCACGTGATGGGGCTGTAACAGCCAGCTGAACGAGTGCGGTGGACAAGACGAGCTTGCACGGCGTAGTTGGCGACCGTATCTCTAGGCAACAGCGCGATGCCCTCCATTACGTAGTTCTAGCTAGCTATCTTGATATCATCATTCCCCAAGTAATTCGAGCGCCATGGTCATAAAATCGTCGCTCGGATTCTCCTTGTGATCTAAACCCATCATGATCGCCTGCTGGAACACCTTCACGACGTTCGTACCGTCCGACGCCGAGACAAAGAAGAATGGGAGCTTGTGCTTCGTCGGGAACGCGAAGCTCCTCTCCGTCACCCTGTAGTCGACGTCAATCTTGTTCGCCACGCAAATCGTCGGAATCCCCGGGCAGTACTCCCTCAGCTCATGGTACCACCTATCCAAGTTCTTGTACGTCACCTTCCTGGTCACGTCGAACGCTAGCACGCACGCGTGTGCCTTGTAAAAGTAAGAAGGGTGCAGATTGTTGAAGCGTTCCTGCCCGGCTGTGTCCCAAAAGTCCACAGCCACCACCCTGCCGTCCGGGTGCTTGAACTCGTATCTGAAGAGCGTGAGAGCGAACGTCGACAGCTGCTGAGGCTGGTACCCGTCCATCAGAAACCTCTCTACCAGCTTGGACTTTCCGACCGCCGAGTCGCCGAGCAAGATTACCTTCACCGCGCCTTTTGAAGTTACCTGGTGAAAGAGGGAGGGGCGTCCTTTCAGCTCACGGGGATTACCTCGCGCGCTTGGGCATCGAATCAAGAGAAAACACTCACCAACGACGGTCCGGCGTCCTCGACATCCCCCGATCTACCTTCCTGTTCTCTCAAAGCCTGCGATGAAAACGGTGAGCTCGTCAGTTGGCGTGCGTCCTGCGCTTAGCGTCGCGACGGTCGAAAAAGGTGGGTGCGGTTGGTGGTGCAGTGGTAAGATCTCACCTTGAGAAAGGCTCCGGTGTCCGTCTCGGATGCATCCGTCGTGACCCTCCATTCCGTCATCGCCGCTGCGTCTATCGGCGGTGCCACGTTCAAGTTCACAGAGCCCCAGGCCGCACGTCTCTGAGTACACACTCAGCGGCCGAGGCCTTTTTTCGAACGAAAAGGCACCCGACCATGCCATGGCTCATTTCCTAACCGCGTTCTGGTTCGGATTTCAGAGGACAGATTTTTGTGGGTACCGACCAGCAGCTTCCAGTGGGATCCAGCCCCCACTCAATCCCCGACTTTCACCGCAAGTGTGCACCGTACGCTTTAGACATACAGACTTGGTTCTCATTTCAATGTTCGCGTGGACGTGTGCGTTCACTCTCTCCTCCGTGTGCGCCGTTCCGTCTTTCCAGCGTACTCAACCGTCTCACCGCCTGCGCTGCTTGCTGACCCTCCCGATGGTCGCCCCGTCCAGGTTCTCCGGATCGTAAGAGCTCGCGGCGGTCGTCCTGCGCTTGTCCGCCAAGGGGCTCGTAACCTTCGCCGCCGTCCTGGCGCTCCTGGACCTGGGGGGCGGAGTGTTGGTTCGAACAGCCAGGGGAGCCCCGCTCTTCCTCTTCCCCATGACAGGGGAGTCCAGAGCCTCGTTGCCCTCGTTCGCCAGAGCCTCGTTCTCGTCTTCCGAGGGCTCATCGTCGGACTCCTCCTCGAATTCCTCCTCCTCCTCCTCCTCCTCCTCCAGCTCCTCCTCCTCCTCTTCCTCGCCCTTCCAGCCCGAAGGCGCGGGAAGTTCCAGGGTGGGCTCCCGGCGCAGTCCAAAGGTGGCCAGGTTCGCGCCGTCATCGTCGCCGTCAACCTCCATCATGGCATCCTCGTCCTCGTCGTAATCCTCCTCGCCGTCCGTGTCTACAAAGGCAGCCCTCCTCGCGGCGCGGGAGGGCAGCCTGCGGGAGGGCGCGGCGACGTTCTTTCGCAGCGGCGTCTTGGGATCCTTCTTTCTGGAGCGCCTGGGAGCAGTTTTGGACCTTTGACCGTCAGCCTGCTTGGGAGCCGCGGCGGCCTTGAGCTCGAATCCCACAGGGAGGTGGCTGTAGTCCCCAACCCTGGGAGCCATGCCCTCATCGATGGGGTCGCCCTTCGCGCGGCGCTCCTGAAGCGTGAAGAAAGCCTTCGGTAAGGAGATCTGTCCCGGGAACTGACCGGTGTCCCAACCCTTCTGCGTGGCCAGCTTGTTGAGCACGAGGAGCGTGATATCTGACATGACGTATATCCCGTGGCTCAGATCCACGTTCGTCGAGTCCACCGTCCCCTTCAGCGCCCTCATCATCTTCAGCGCAGCCGGCAGGCACTGCTTGGAACCAGCGGTGAGCGTGCCGACAAGGAAGCTGACCATCTGTTGGAAGGGGCGGTACGCCACTCCATTGTTCGCCGCGCCTGTCTCCTTGCTGGGCAGATCCGGATGGTGCGCGAGGAGGAAGACGAGATACGGCAATGTGTACTCCGCAGAGTGGGTCAGAGCTGTCCTGTTGAGCGCCGCGGCGTCCATAGATGAGGCATACCTCTCCCTGAACTCGACAGATCGCCTTCGCAGGTTGGCAAAGATGGAGCTCAGAGCATCGGCGGCGGTTTTTCTCGTGATCGAGTCGTGACCGACGGCACACAGAGCGAGCGGTGCAGCGAAAGCCTGCGGTAGGCCGTGCTTGATGATGCCGTGCTCGAACTTGCCGATCATCTCTGCGGGGGAATCTATCACGAGGAGCGAGGTGGAGACGAACAAATCCGGCTGCACAAACGAGGGCGTGGACCTGACCAGGACGAGGAAGGCCTTCCCCGCAGCGACGCGGAGGTGGGCGGCGTCCGCGGCGCTTCCAAACCGCTCCATATCGTTCGCATCGACCAACAAAATCGACCGGAGCACCTCGACGACGCGCTTCGTGTACGCAGATCGCGTCGCTGCCTGTGACTTGTCCTGCGAGCGCGTGCAGCCAATCGCCAACGCCTTCAACCCGCTCGATTGCATCTGCGCGAGGGAGCTGACGCGCGAGGATTTAGGGCTCTGGGGCAGCGGTCGCGCCATCAGGTCCTTGACGATGAAGGTCTCGATGTCATCAACGTGCTGCATGAAGAGTGCGGGCATCCTCTGTCCAACGACACTCACGGTTGCAAGCACCCCCGGCAGGTTGCTGTCCAGCAGCTCATCGTCCCTCGCAGCTTCGGAAATGACCTCGAGCACCTCCTTGATGTGACCGCGTCCCTCCTTGCCATGACACGCTAGCCACACCAGAGTGCGCGCCGCCTGCTTTGCCTGTGCACCGGTACCCTCCACGCACAACACCTTGAGTCGATCGATGATCCCGCCCTGCAACGTGGAGGTGCCGTCGAGGCAGCTTGGAGCCGATGCGGTTATCCTGCACGCCATCTCCACCACGTTCTCATTCCCGTGGTGCACGAGGCTGGTGAGATCCTTGGCGACTACCCCGAAGACGTGCGGCGCACTGGTCGCGAGCTGCACCAGGTGCTGCAGCGCTGCAGTCACGGACGAGAGTTTCCCCTTGTCAACCACCGCTGCGACCGCCATCTCCAGCACCCTGCATACGTGCTCGCGGCCGAAGGGCTGCTGGGAGAGCTTCACCAGCAGGAGTTTGGCCCACTCGTAGGCGGGGTTCTTGCTCCCAATCCTCTTCAGGATGTCGTCCGTGATTCGCTCGCACTCCGCAGCGGATGTATCGGGCTTGATCAGCGCGGAGAGGCCCCTGAAGATGTTCCCATCCTTCATCGCATGAATCTTCTCCATGTGACCCGCAGCCTTCTTGGGGTCTGGGAAGTTGCTCCCAACCTTGGTAAACTGCCGGGCAAGAGTTTCCGCATCAACCTCTTCCGCCGCCTCTTCTGCACCCTGGGACTGCTGCGACGCTTTCGACTTCTGTCTGACCGAGAGGTACTCGCGCATGTCGCGCTGAACCTTGAGCTTGGCGCCGAGCATGTGCGTAAACGCCCGGGAGGAAGCCTCGTCCATGGAGCAGAGTGCCTGCAGCCAGTACGTGGACCTGCGCTCCATGCTAACCTTAGCGGGGAAAAGGTCGGCGAGGATGGGTTCCACGACGTGGTATTTGATGTCCGGCTGGTAACATCCCTTCAGCAGAAGCGACGGGATCCAGTCAAACCTCAAAGCCTCCGCGGGGGGCGTCTCCGTGTCGGCAAACCGAGTGACGTAGACGCGGTACGCGGCGCTGAGCCTCTTCATCACCAGCCGTCTCACCGAGTTCTTCTTGTCGACCATTCGGTCGCCAACAGCCTTGAGGAGCTCGGGTTCGATTAGCCTCGGGAACGACTCCGCCAGGTCGCAGATGGCGGACACCGAGGCACATCGGACCTCCTGGTTGAAGTCCAGCAGCCTTTGGTCAAAACTCTCGACAACCTCCCTCGCCACGGACGGGTCCGAGTTGTTGCCGCAGAGGAGGAAGGACGCGCCCCACCTGCACATCTCAACCCTCACCGCAGTGCACTTGTCGTTGAACCGCTTCAGGAACTGTTGGAGGTAGTTGCCAAAGTCTCTCGCCACCGCGCTTCCAGGCGCGGACAGGATCCTGCCAAAGAGCCTCACCGCGCGCAGCCTCGCCTCCTCGTCGTCGTTCTGCAGCTCGTCCATGATGACCGGCCAGACGGTGACGAGCGAGGTGGAGTCGACCACGGCTACGGCTTCGAGGACGTCGGCGTACCTCTTGCTCAGCGGGTGGTCACCCGCGCCCCTTGCGTTGAGCGCGTCAGTGAGGAAGTGCTGCACCGCGAGCTGAAGGTTGTTCTCGCTCTTCCGCACCAGGTTGCACGCGAGCGAGTGCGCCGCCGAGTTCTCGCCCCGCATCGGTTGGATGAGCCGCTCCAGCACCGCGTGCAACACCTCCGGGGACGTCGACTCGTCCTCTTCGATCATGATGGCGAGGACCTTGGTCACGTCCTCCTCCACCAGCCCGGCGTTGGAAGGGTTCAGCGCGTCAAACAGCGTCTCAAACAGCTGTGGCACCAGCGCATCCGCACCCTCGCATTCCAGGTCGAGCATGGGCACGCACAGGCCGATAGCGGCGATGTTCTGCAGCAGCGCGTGCGCACACTCGAACGTGGACTTGGAAGGGTCCTTCAGGTGCGCGAGGGCGTCCAGGAACGCGACGTAGACACCCTTGAGAACGAGGTCGTCCTGATACGGGTCCTCGGGGGCGAAGATGCGCAGGACGTCGCTGAGGCAGAGCGCGGCGTAGAGGCGCACCTCCTTCTCCTTGTGCTTGAGCAAGGTGGCGGTGATGAGCTTCCTCGGTAAATCCTTGATCTCACCGCCGTCCTCACCCTGACCCACGCGGCTCAGCGCGTCGGAGATGTCCTGTTGGCGAAGGGGCGAGGTTGACTCAGTTCAAATTCAGTCGTTGTGCGGCGAGATTTCCTCGGGGGGTGGGACGTGGTGGGGAGCTCGTGTTCGATGCTCGACGGAGCTGCGTACCTTCAGAATCTTGACCAGCTGCGATTTTCCGCTGTTCATGGCACTCTTGAGCTTGTTCCCGAGCCGCTCTGCCTCCATGGCGCACTCGCGCTCGGTCTTCTGCTCCGCCATCGCGTCGAGCAGGACTCGCCCCCTCCGCAAAGCCACGACTCCGACTTCGAGCAGTATCGAAGCTCAAAGACCGCTCGTGTATCGCGAACTCGCCGCTCGCGGTTTCGCGGGTTCACTCCGTTGGAAGGTTCAAGGCGCGCGCGAGTCACTCCTCGACGGCGCGGGCGGATGTGCGCCCGTCGCTCTAGACCTTGCGGAGGCAATTTGTCTGTGCTTCTGCTGTTTGAATTTTTGTTGCTCGGCTGCGGCTGACTGGCTGCTGACTCGCGAATTCCCGTCTGATGTGAAAGGAAACTCCGAAGGAAGGTAGTCTACAATACCTGCCTGATATCCAGTTTGCCGAGATGCGGCCGGGCGGGGGTGTATCATCGACCAACCAGTCAAGGGGTCCAATCAACAGATTCCAATCAACGGCTCGTGGTCGAAAAAGGCACTCCTGTCTTGACCAGGGAAAGCCGCGGCTCCGATCTCTATCCGAGCTGACCGGCGTAGACGGCAGAGTCCCTAGCGCCCGTGTTTTTGAGATCGCGC